>ERZ1090869.67-NODE-67-length-54415-cov-51.903587_pt1 | contig 54415 bp, 47 predicted proteins | sample MGYA00478474_ERZ1090869 | MGnify/ENA primary metagenome ERZ1090869 (study PRJEB33644, sample SAMEA5815748) | chicken gut metagenome | biome: Chicken; feature: Gastrointestinal Tract; material: Caecum | place: Ireland | collected 2019-01-01 | study: A study of the... | reverse complement strand
ATGCAGCTGCTGGCGGTGGCCGCCGGGGGCGCGGGGATGTGCGCGGCCTGCCTGGCGGCAGGGTGGCCCCTGGGCCTGGGGGCCGAGCTGCGGGAGGCCTGCCGCGCCGCCCCCCGGGAAAGAAAAGGAAAACCGGAAAGTTCTGGACACCGGCTGTGAAACTGAGTATAATATAGGATATGTACCTGCAGGGGCGGCGCGAGCCGCCCCCTGCGGGCTGCAATAAACGGCGGCTTGCCGCCGGAGAGTAAGAGGACGTATCTTGAAAAAGGAAACAAAGCGCAAGGGCGCGATCCTGCTGCGGCGGGGTCTGCTGTTTATGGTCGATCTGCTGATCGTCTGCTTCAGCTTTTATCTGGGATTGCTGCTGCGCGCCGACGGCGCGCCGGATGTGGACGTCTGGTGGCCTCACAACCTTGCCCTGCTGTACGAGAACCTGCCCTGGATCGCGGCGCTGTATATGCTGTCCTTCTTGGTGGGCGGGCTGTATACCATTCTATGGAAATACGCCGGCGAGCGGGATCTGTTCCGCCTGGCGGTGATGGTGGCCGTGCCCACGGTGGCGGTCTACTTTGTCAACCGGCTGTTCGTCCACGGCGTGCTGTTCAACTCGGCCAACTGCATCGCGGCGGTGTTCATCCTGCTGTTTGTGGGCGGGCTGCGCCTGGTGTGGCGGATGTTCCTGGACCACCCGCTGGGGGCGGCCCTGCGGGGGGTGACCAGCAACGACCCCAACCGCCCCATGCTGATCGTGGGCGCGGGGGAGGCCGGCGCCTGGGCCATCAACGTCTGCAAGTCCAACAAGACCTACGGCCACCCGGTGGTGGTGGCGGACGACGCGCCCGAAAAACTGAACCAGACCATCCACGGGGTGCCGGTCAAGGGCACCCTGGAGGATATCCCCGAGCTGTGCACCCGCTACAACATCTATGGCATCATCATTGCCATCCCCACCCTGCGGGGCAGCCGGCTGAACCACGTCATCGACCTGTGCATGTCCACCCACTGCAAGGTGCAGATCCTGAGCGACCCCCAGTCGGTGGGGACGGCCGGCGCGCCGGCCCACGCCTTCCGCGAGCTGAACACCGCGGACTTCCTCTCGCGGGACGAGGTGACCCTGGACACCGAGCAGATCAGCGGCTACCTGAAAGACAAGGTGGTGCTGGTGACGGGGGGCGGCGGCAGCATCGGCAGCGAGCTGTGCCGCCAGGTGATGCGGTTCTGCCCGGCCCGGCTGCTGATCTTTGATATTTACGAGAACTGCGCCTACGAGCTGCAGATGGAGCTGCAGCGCAAATACGGCCGCGAGGCCCCCATCGAGGTGCTGATCGGCTCCATCCGGGACAAAAAGCGGCTGGACGAGGTGTTTGAGACCTACCACCCCCAGGTGGTGTTCCACGCCGCGGCCCACAAGCACGTGCCTCTGATGGAGGTCAGCCCCGCCGAGGCGGTCAAGAACAACGTCATGGGCACCAAAAACCTGCTGGCCAGCGCCAGCGAGCACGGGGTGGAGCGGCTGGTCCAGCTGTCCACCGACAAGGCGGTGAACCCCACCAGCGTCATGGGCTGCACCAAGCGGCTGTGCGAGATGCTGATCCAGACCTTTGCGCGCTACACCGAGATGAAGTGCGTGGCGGTGCGGTTCGGCAACGTGCTGGGCAGCCACGGCAGCGTGATCCCCCTGTTCGAGGCGCAGATCAAGCAGGGCGGCCCCGTCACCCTGACCGACCCCAACATCGAGCGGTACTTCATGACCATCCCCGAGGCGGCCCAGCTGGTGCTGCAGGCCGGCGCCCTGGCCGAAAGCGGCAGCATCTACGTGCTGGACATGGGCGAGCCGGTCAAGATCATCGACCTGGCCCGCCAGCTGATCCGCTTTTACGGCTACGAGCCGGGGGTCAACATGGAGATCAAGATCGTGGGCCTGCGCCCCGGCGAAAAACTCTATGAAGAGCTGATGATGGACGAGGAACAGGACAAAATGCGCCGCACCCAGCACAACAAGATCTTTGTGGCGCCGCCCCGGGACATCAAGCTGGACCAGTTCTACCAGGAGCTGCAGGAGCTGTTCGCCGCCGCCGAGCACAACGACGAGGGCGTGGTCCGCCAGCTGCAAAAGATGATCCCCACCTTTACCCCGGTGCGGGACCAGCTGAAAACCAAACCGTGAATCAGGACGCACCGGACCAGGCCGCCCGCCCCCGAGCGGCGCGCCGCGCGGATGCGCCCCCAAAGAGAGGGATGTGAATCGTATGGAAAAAAGACCTTTCCTGACCGAAGCCCAGGTGCAGGACATCCTGCCCGATGTGCCCACCCCCTTCCACATCTACGACGAGAAGGGCATCCGGGAGAACGCCCGCCGCATCAACCAGGCGTTCAGCTGGAACAAAGGCTTCAAAGAATACTTTGCGGTCAAGGCGCTGCCCAACCCCGCCATCCTGCAGATCCTGCGGGAAGAAGGCTGCGGGGTGGACTGCTCTTCCCTGACCGAGCTGATGCTCAGCGAAGCGGTGGGCTTTGCGGGGGAGGAGATCATGTTCTCCTCCAACCAGACTCCCAGCGAGGACATGAAAAAAGCCTACGACCTGGGGGCCTATATCAACCTGGACGACGCCACCATGGTGGGCTTTCTGGAGCGGGTGGCCGGCGTGCCCGAGACGGTGTTCTGCCGCTATAACCCCGGCGGCACCTTCAGCCTGGGGGCCAGCAAGGAGGGTTTCCAGGTGATGGACAGGCCCGGCGAGGCCAAGTACGGCATGACCGAAGAGCAGATGGTGGACAGCTTCCGCCGGCTCAAGACGATGGGGGCCAGGCATTTCGGCATCCATGCCTTCCTGGCGTCCAACACCATCTCGGACGAATATTACCCCGAGCTGGCCGGCATCCTGTTCCGGCTGGCGGTGCGGGTGTCCCAGGCCGCCGGGGTCCATGTGGGGTATATCAACCTGTCCGGCGGGGTGGGCATCCCTTACCGCCCCGGCCAGCGGGAAAACGACATCTTCGCCATCGGGGAGGGGGTCCGCAGAAAGTTCGAGGAGATCCTGGTCCCCGCCGGCATGGGGGACGTGGCCATCTTCACCGAGATGGGCCGGTTCATGACCGGGCCCTACGGCGCGCTGATCGCCACCGCCATCCACGAAAAGCATATCTATAAGGAGTACATCGGCCTGGACGCCTGTGCCGCCAACCTGATGCGGCCGGCCATGTACGGCGCCTACCACCACATCACGGTGCTGGGCAAGGAGGACGCCCCCTGCGACCACAAGTACGATGTGGTGGGCGGCCTGTGCGAGAACAACGACAAGTTTGCGGTGGACCGGATGCTGCCCAAAATCGACATCGGGGACCTGATCTATATCCACGACACCGGGGCCCACGGCTCGGCCATGGGGTACAACTACAACGGCAAGCTGCGCAGCGCCGAGGTGCTGCTGTGCGCCGACGGCGGCCACAGCCTGATCCGCCGGGCCGAGACCCCCCGGGACTACTTCGCCACCCTGGATTTTACCCCCTACTACAAAGAGATGTTCCCCGGCGAGGACGAGACCAAGTAACGCAACGAGGCAAGAAAAATGTTTTTTGGTTTTCAGCTGACCTGCGGCATGATGCTGCTCTACTACGGCTATACGGTGATGAAAAATCCCCGGGTCTGGGGCGACCAGGGCCGCCGGAGCATCAAGGCCGAGCATTTTACCGAGTACGCCAAGCAGAACGGCCTGTTCTTCATGAAGGCGGGCTTTGTCATCTGCATCATCGCGGCGCTGGACGCGCTGGGCTGGCTGGACGGGCTGCTGTATGTGCTGCTGTACGTGTTCGGCCTGGCCTTCGCCTTTTACCCCCTCAGCCGCTGGTGCAAGGAAAACGAGGGCCACGCCTGGCCCTGGCGCCACGCGGAAAGCGAGAAGAAGCGCATCCGCAACCTGCGCAAGGAGCTGGAGTCCCGCCAGGAGGACGGCTCATCCGACGACCCTGCGGACGAATGAACCAAACGGCCCGCTGTGTTTTTGGCACGGCGGGCCGTTTGGCGTCTGCGCGGGGGCGGCGGGTCACAGCAGGCCGCCCTCCAGCTTGTTCTGCATCCGGTACTGCAAGGCCTCCAGCAGGGCTTCTTCCTGGATGGATTCGGTGCCGGCCAGGTCGGCGATGGTGCGGGCCACCCGCAGCAGCCGGTCGTGGCTGCGGGCGGACAGGCCCAGCCGGTCGTAAGCGGTCCGCAGCACCTGCTGGGCCCCGGGGGTCAGGCGGCAGAGCTGCCGCACCTGGCCGGCGGTCAGCTGGGCGTTGCAGTGGACGCCCTGGCAGCCGTGCCGGGCAAAGCGCCGGGTCTGGATGGCGCGGGCGGCCAGCACCTGCTGGCGCAGCTGGGCGCTGGTCTCGGACTGGCCCGTGCCGTGCAGCTCGTTGAAAGAGACGGGGTCCATCTCGACGCACAGGTCGATGCGGTCCAGCAACGGGCCCGAGATGCGGCTGCGGTAATGCCACACCGCGTTGAGGGAGCAGGTGCAGCGCCGGGTGGGGTGGCCGAAATAGCCGCACTTGCAGGGGTTCATGGCGGCCACCAGCTGAAACCGGCTGGGGTAGGTGGCGCTGCCGGCGGCCCGGCTGATGGTGATGCGGCCGTCCTCCATGGGCTGGCGCAGCACCTCCAGGCTTTCCCGCGGGAACTCGGGCAGCTCGTCCAGGAAGAGGACGCCGGCGTTGGCCAGGCTGCATTCGCCGGGGCGGAAGGTGCTGCCCCCGCCCGCCAGGGCGGCGGGGCTGGCCGAGTGGTGGGGGCTGCGGAAGGGCCGGGCCGAGATCAGCCCGGCGTCCCGGGGCAGGAGCCCCACGACGGAATAGATCTTGGAGGTCTCGATGGATTCTTCCCGGGTCATGGGGGGCAGGATGCCGGGCAGCCGCTTGGCCAGCATGGACTTGCCGGTGCCGGGGGCGCCGATCAGCAGGATGTTGTGCCCGCCGGCGGCGGCCACCACCATGGCCCGGCGGGCTGCCGCCTGGCCCAGGACGTCGGCAAAGTCAGGGTAGGCGTCCCAGTGCTGGTCCGGGTCAAAGGGCGGGGCCTGGGCCGGGCGGATGGGGGCCCGGCCGGCCAGGGCCTCCACCACGTCGGTGACGCAGCGGGCCGGGTAGACCTGCAGCCCGGCGCCGCTGCAGGCTTCAGCGGCCTCGGCGGCGTTGGCGGCGGGCAGGTACAGGGCGCGGAAGCCCTGCTCCGCGGCGGTCAGGGCCATGGGCAGCACCCCCGTCACCGGGCGCAGCGAGCCGTCCAGGGCCACCTCCCCCAGAAAAGCCGCGTCTCTGGGGGGCGCTGGGATCTGCCCGGCGGCGGCCAGGACGGCCAGCAGCAGGGGCAGATCGTAGACGGGGCCCGTCTTGCGGACGTCGGCGGGGGCCAGGTTGGCCGTCACCCGGCCGCTGGGCCAGCGGTATTGCAGGTTGCGGGCGGCTGCCCGGATGCGGTCGGCGCTCTCCCGCACGGCGGTGTCCGGCAGGCCCACCAGGGTGAAGCCGTCCATCCCGGCCGAGACGTCTGCCTCCACCGCCACCCCAAAGCCCTGCAGGCCGCTGAGGCCGAAACTGTTCAAAAGTGCGTACATGGGGATGCTCCTTCCTGCGGGTCACCCGGTCTGCCGGGACTTGTCCAGCCCGTCGAATTGGTGCAGGATCTGGGGATCTTTCAGCTTGATGACCTTGCCGGTGAGGTAGTGGAGGGTGTTCTCCGCCGGGATGTCCAGAAAGCTGATCCGCACCGCGCACAAGGCCTGGGTCCGGGCGCCGGCCCGCTCGTTGGCCTTGCGGTTGCCGTATTTGATGTCCCCCAGCACCGGCCGTCCCAGATAGGCCAGGTGGGCCCGGATCTGGTGGGTCCGCCCGGTCACCAGCCCGATCCGGCACAGGGCGTAGGGCCCCGCGGTGCGCAGCACGTCCACATCGGTGACGATCTGCTTGCGCCGGCCGGCCTGGTCGGGGTGGGCGTGGATGCTGACCTTGTTGGCCTTTTCGTCGTGCTCCCACCAGGCGGTGAAGCGCCCCCGGGGCGGGATGCCCACCGTGATGGTGTAGTACTCCTTTTTCAGCCGGTCGGTGCGGATGATCTCGTTCATGTCCCGCAGGGCGGCGTAATTTTTGGCCGCGATCACCAGCCCTTCGGTGCCCCGGTCCAGCCGGTTGCACAGGGCGGGGGCAAAGCGGTTCTCCCCGCCGGGGCGGTACTCGCCCTTCTCGGTCAGGTACTGGGCAAAGGCGTCCACCAGGTTGGCGTCGCCGGTGCGGTCGCTGTGGCAGAGCAGGTGGGCGGGCTTGTACAGGACGGCGATGTTTTCGTCCTCGTAGACCACCTGCACTTTGGGCTGTTTGGGCTTGGCCGGCCGGGCGGGCCGGGCCGGGGCGGCCTCGGGCGGGAAAAACTCGTCGTTGATGTACAGCTCGATCCGGTCCCCGGCGGCCAGGCGGGCGTCGGGGGCGGCCCGCCGGCCGTTGACCTTGATCCGCTTGTTGCGGAAGCTCTTGTACAAAAGGCTGGCGGGCAGGCCGGTGGTCACGCTCTGGACGAACCGGGACAGCCGCACCCCCTCGTCGTTGGCGGTTGCGGTAAATTGTTTCATGGGCGTTCTCCTCATTGATGTAAGACCATGATAAACGATTTCGGGGTGCAAGTCAATCGGGGGAGAAAATTTGTCCGGAGGACTTGTCTTTTTTCCAAAAGGACAGTATCCTAAAAGGGATGAGGGAGAGGAGGCTTGGCTATGGCAGGCGAAAAACAGATCCATGCGGGGCACCGCCAGCGGATGCACCAGCGGGTGCAGAAGTACGGCCTGGAAAGCCTGGCCGAACACGAAATGCTGGAGTACCTGCTCTACTTTACCAACCCCCGCCGGGACACCAACCCCACCGCCCACGCCCTGCTGGAGCGGTTCGGGGATTTTGCGGGGGTGCTGCAGGCCAGCGAAGAAGAGCTGTGCCTGGTGGAGGGGGTGGGCCCGGCCGCAGCCCGGTTCCTCCATCTGCTGCCCCAGGTCAGCGCCTGCTACCACCGCAGCCTGACCAAGGACCGCCGCCGGATGCAGACGGTGGAGCAGATGGGCCAGTACCTGATGGCCCGCTTCCGGGGCGCCCTGCAGGAGCGGGTGCTGCTGGTCTGCCTGGACCGCCAGCGGCGGATCACCTGCACCGCCTGGCTGAGCAGCGGCGACGCCGACTCGGTGCAGCTGCCCGTCAAGGAGGCCATCGCCCAGGCGGTGCGGCTCAAGGCCCGGTGGGTGGTGCTGTGCCACAACCACCCCAGCGGCAACGCGCTGCCCTCCCGCCAGGACATCGAGGCCACCGCCGAGCTGGCCCGGGGGATGTTCGTGGTGGGGGTGGAGCTGCTGGACCACATCATCGTCACCGAGACGGAATATCTCTCCCTGCGCCAGCGCAGCGAGCTGCCCGAGGCCGGCAACGAGCGGCTGCACATCTTCCAGCTGCGGGAGGGGGAGGGGAAAGACCCTTCCGCCCTCTGAAGGCAGGGACTGTACAAAGGAAATTGAATGTGGTATAATCGGAAGGCAGACAACAACCATTGATTGTAAAATGCGCCGCAAAGGGGGAGTATCATGCCCACAGAAGAAAACCGCTTCAAACTGGTGTCGCCGTACCAGCCCACCGGCGACCAGCCCGAAGCCATCGAAAAGCTGGTGCAGGGGGTCCGGCGGGGGGACCGGTGTCAGACTTTGCTGGGCGTTACCGGCAGCGGCAAGACCTTTACCATGGCCAACGTCATCGCCCAGTGCAACCGCCCCACCCTGGTGCTGGCCCACAACAAGACCCTGGCCGCCCAGCTGTGCACCGAGTTCCGGGCGTTTTTCCCGGAAAATGCGGTGGAATACTTCGTCAGCTACTACGACTACTACCAGCCCGAGGCCTATATCCCCAGCACCGACACCTACATTGAAAAGGACAGCGCCATCAACGACGAGATCGACCGCCTGCGCCATTCGGCGACGGCGGCTTTGTCTGAGCGGCGGGACGTCATCATCGTGGCGTCGGTGTCCTGCATCTACTCGCTGGGCGACCCCATCGACTACCGCAGCATGGTCATCAGCCTGCGGCCCGGCATGCAGATGGCCCGGGACGAGCTGTGCCGCCGGCTGGTGGACCTGCAGTACGAGCGCAACGACGTCAATTTTATCCGCAACAAGTTCCGGGTCCGGGGGGATACGGTGGACATCTACCTGGCCTATATGAGCGAGCTGGCCATCAAGGTGGAGTTTTTCGGGGACGAGATCGACCGCATCACCGAGTTCAACCCCGTCACCGGGACTAGGCAGAACATCGTCAAGCACGTGGCCATCTTCCCGGCCAGCCACTACATCGTCAGCGCCGAGAAGAAGGCCGCCGCCATTGAGAAGATCCGGGCCGAGTGCGACCGGCAGGTCAAACAGTTCACCGCCGAGGGCAAGCTGATCGAGGCCCAGCGGATCGCCCAGCGCACCAACTACGACATCGAGATGCTCAACGAGGTGGGGGTGTGCAAGGGCATCGAGAACTATTCGGCGGTGCTGTCGGGGCGGGCCCCCGGCAGCATGCCCACCACCCTGCTGGACTATTTCCCGAAGGACTTTTTGCTGTTTGTGGACGAGAGCCACGTCACCCTGCCCCAGGTGCGGGCCATGTACGGGGGCGACTACGCCCGCAAAAAGACCCTGGTGGAGTACGGCTTCCGGCTGCCCTCCGCCTTCGACAACCGCCCCCTCAAATTCGAGGAGGTGGAAAGCAAGCTGAACCAGACCATCTTCGTTTCGGCCACCCCCGGCCCCTACGAGCAGGCCCACAGCACCCAGGTGGCCGAGCAGGTCATCCGGCCCACCGGCCTGCTGGACCCGCCTATCTCGGTGCGCCCGGTGGAGGGCCAGGTCACCGACCTGCTGGGGGAGATCCGCGCCCGGGTGGAGCGGGGCGAGCGGGTGCTGGTGACCACCCTGACCAAAAAAATGGCCGAGGACCTGACCGATTACCTCACCGGCCAGGGGGTCAAGGTGAAGTATATGCACCACGAGGTGGATACCTTTGAGCGGATGGAGCTGATCCGGGACCTGCGGATGGGCGCCATCGACGTGATCGTGGGCATCAACCTGCTGCGCGAAGGTCTGGACCTGCCCGAGGTCAGCCTGGTGGCCATCCTGGACGCGGACAAGGAGGGCTTCCTGCGCAGCGAGACCAGCCTGATCCAGACCATCGGCCGGGCGGCCCGCAACGCGGACGGCCTGGTCATCATGTACGCCGACACCGTCACCGACAGCATGGAGCGGGCCATCACCGAGACCGAGCGCCGCCGCGCCATCCAGACGGCCTACAACCAGGCCCACGGCATCACCCCCCGGACCATCGTCAAGGAGATCCGCGACACCATCGAGATCAGCGACAAGGCCGAAAACGCCAAGGCCAACACCCGCCGGATGGGCAAGAAGGAGCGGGAAGCGGCCATCGAGCGGCTGACCCGGGAGATGAAGGAGGCGGCCAAGCTGCTGCAGTTCGAGCACGCGGCCTTCCTGCGGGACCAGATCGACCGGCTGCGCCGGGGCGAAAACCCCACCACCGACTCGGACGCCGAGGCCGAGCGCCGCCAGAACCACGCACAGTCACAGAGAAAAGGAAGAAAGTATTTTGGCAAACGATAAGATCGTCATCAAGGGCGCGCGGGAGCACAACCTGAAAAACGTCAGCCTGACCCTCCCGCGGGAAAAGTTCATCGTTATGACCGGGCTGTCGGGGTCGGGCAAGTCCAGCCTGGCCTTCGACACCATTTACGCCGACGGCCAGCGCCGCTACGTCGAGAGCCTGTCCAGCTACGCCCGGATGTTCCTGGGCCGGATGGACAAGCCCGACGTGGATGAGATCACCGGGCTGTCGCCGGCCATCTCCATCGACCAGAAGACCACCAGCCACAACCCCCGCTCCACGGTGGGCACCGTGACCGAGATCTACGACTACCTCCGCCTGCTTTACGCCCGCATCGGGGTGCCCCACTGCCCGGTGTGCGGCCGGGTCATCAGCCAGCAGACGGTGGACGAGATGGTGGACGCCGTCCTCAAGCTGGAGGAGGGCGCCCGCTTCCAGGTGCTGGCCCCGGTGGTGCGCCAGCGCAAGGGCACCCAGCAAAAGGAGCTGGACGCCGCCCGCCGGGCCGGCTACACCCGGGTCAAGGTGGACGGCAGCCTCTACGACCTGGACGAGGAGATCACCCTGGAAAAGAACATCAAGCACACCGTCGAGGTGGTGGTGGACCGCCTGGTGATCCGGGAAGGGGTGCGCAGCCGCCTGGCCGACAGCCTGGAGACCGCTTTGAGCCTGACCGGCGGGGTGGCCGAGGTGGAGGTGATCGGCGGGCAGACCATGACCTTCAGCCAGAATTTTGCCTGCCCGGAGCACGGGGTCTCGGTCAGCGAGCTGACCCCGCGGCTGTTCTCCTTCAACAACCCCCAGGGCGCCTGTGAAAAATGCACCGGCCTGGGCATCTTCATGAAGGTGGACGAGGACCGCATCATCCCCAACCGCAGCCTGTCCATCCGGCAGGGGGCCATCAAGGCCAGCGGCTGGTACTACGCCGAGGGCTCGGTGAGCGAGATGTACTACATCGCCCTGGGCAAGCGGTACGGCTTTACCCTGGACACCCCCCTGCGGGATTTTTCCACCGAGGCGCGGAACGCCCTGCTCTATGGCACCAACGGCGAGAAGCTGGAGCTGCACCGCACCAACGAGTTCGGCAGCGGCAAGTATTACGGCGAGTTCGAGGGCATTGTGGAGAACCTGGAGCGCCGCTTCCGGGAGACGGGCAGCGAGTGGGTCAAGGAGGAGATCGCCGGGGTGATGTCCGGGGTCAAGTGCCCCGCCTGCAAGGGCCGGCGGCTCAAGCCGGTGGTGCTGGCGGTCACGGTGGGGGGCGTCAACATCAGCCAGTTCTGCGAGATGTCCATCCGGGAAGAGCTGGCCTTCATCCGCGCCAGCGAGGAGGGCGGCGGCGCCGAGCCCCTGACCTCCAAGCAGCGCCAGATCGGCGGCCAGATCCTGAAGGAGATCCGCACCCGGCTGGAGTTTTTGCAGAGCGTGGGCCTGGATTATCTGACTCTGGCCCGCTCCGCCGGCACCCTGTCGGGCGGCGAGAGCCAGCGCATCCGCCTGACCACCCAGATCGGCAGCGCCCTGTCGGGGGTGCTGTACGTGCTGGACGAGCCCTCCATCGGCCTGCACCAGCGGGACAACGACAAGCTGATCGCCACCCTCAAGCACCTGCGGGACCTGGGCAACACGGTGATCGTGGTGGAGCACGACGAGGACACCATCCGCGCCGCCGACTACATCGTGGACGTGGGCCCCGGCGCGGGGGTGCACGGGGGCGAGATCGTGGCCGCAGGCAGCGTCAAGGACATCTGCCGGGCCAAACGCAGCGTCACCGGCGACTACCTGTCCGGCCGCAAGCGGATCGCGGTGCCCCGGACCCGCCGCCCCGGCAGCGGCCACTGCCTGCGGGTGAACAAGGCGCGGGAAAACAACCTCCGGGGCATCACGGTGGAGTTCCCCCTGGGCACCTTCACCTGCGTCACCGGCATCTCGGGCAGCGGCAAGTCCAGCCTGGTGAACGAGATCCTGTACAAGACCCTGGCGGGGGAGCTGAACGGCGCCCGCAGCCGCCCGGGCAAAAGCGACGGGGTGGACGGGCTGGAATACGTGGACAAGGTCATCGGCATCGACCAGCAGCCCATCGGCCGCACCCCCCGCTCCAACCCCGCCACCTACACCGGGGTGTTCAACGACATCCGGGCGGTGTTTGCCCAGACCCAGGACGCCAAAATGCGGGGCTACGGGCCGGGGCGGTTCAGTTTCAACGTCAAGGGCGGCCGGTGCGAGGCCTGCGAGGGCAACGGCATCCTGCAGATCGAGATGCACTTTTTGCCCGACGTCTACGTCCCCTGCGAGGTGTGCAAGGGCGCCCGCTACAACCGGGAGACCCTGGAGGTCAAATATAAGGAAAAGACCATCGCCGACGTGCTGAACATGACGGTGGAAGAAGCGGTGGTGTTCTTTGCCAACCAGCCCAAGATCGCCCGCAAGCTGCAGACCCTGGTGGACGTGGGCCTGGGCTACGTCACCCTGGGCCAGAGCGCCACCACCCTGTCGGGCGGCGAGGCCCAGCGGGTCAAGCTGGCCAACGAGCTGGCCCGCCGCTCCACCGGCAAGACGGTGTATATCCTGGACGAGCCCACCACCGGCCTGCACATCGCCGATGTCCACCGCCTGATCGAGGTGCTGCAGAAGCTGGTGGACGCGGGCAACACGGTGATCGTCATCGAGCACAACCTGGACCTCATCAAGTGCGCCGACTATATCATCGACCTGGGCCCCGAAGGGGGCAGCGCCGGCGGCAAAGTGATCGCCTCGGGCACCCCTGAGCAGGTGGCCGGGGTGGCCGGCAGTTTTACCGGCCAGTACCTGAAGCCCCTGCTGGAGCGGGACAAACAGGCCCGCCGGGAAGAAACGGAAGAAATTTGAAAAAAGAGGTTGACAGCCGGCCCCTTTGTGAGTATAATACTATTCGTCGCCCCGCTCCGAACGGGCGGGGCCCATATCCGGGTGTAGCGCAGTTTTGGTAGCGCGCTTGAATGGGGTTCAAGAGGCCGTGAGTTCGATTCTCGCCACTCGGACCAGAAGACCGTCAGCTTGTGCTGGCGGTCTTTTTCGTTTGCACGATGAAAGGAAGGGACAAAACATGGGATGGCTGCAAAGGCTGTGGGGCCGGGACGAGGCCGCGGAAAAGGGCGCGGCAGGGGAGGACGCCGTGGCGGACAAGCTGGCCGAAAAAGGCTGGTTCCGGGTCCGGGGGCTGTGCCTGCGCAACCTGTACCTGCCCACCTCCGATGGCACCGCCGAGATCGACCTGCTCTACCTGACCCGGAAGGGGATCTTTGTGATCGAAAGCAAAAATTATACGGGATGGATCTTCGGCCGGGAGGACCAGCCCGAATGGACCGTCTCGGTCTATGCGGGGCGGGACTGGCTGGGCCGGATAAAAACCGAACGCCACCCCCTCTACAACCCCATCTGGCAGAACGCCGGCCATGTCCGCGCCCTGGAGGCCCTGGTGGGGGAGCAGACGCCCCTCTGGCCGGTGGTGGTGTTCACCGGCCGGTGCCAGCTGGAAGATGTGACCTGGGACAGCGAGGAGGTCTCGGTCTGCCGGCTGGAAGAGCTGCCCCGGGTCCTGCGGCAGACAGGGCGGCGGGCCCTCAGCCGGCGGCAGGTCCGGGCATTGTACGCCCGGCTGGAGCCCTATACCCGGGCCACCCGGAGCCAGAAGCGGGCCCATGTGCGGCAGGTCCGCCGCATCGAGCGGGAGCAGGCAAAGCCCAGGGGCCTGCCGGGCCGCTGCCCCTGGTGCGGGGCCGAACTGGTGCTGCGCACCGCCCGGCAGGGCAGCAACGCGGGGCGGCGGTTCTATGGCTGCTCCCGCTACCCCGATTGCCGCTACACCCGCGACCTGTAAAAGGGTCTTTTGCCTGTCAAGCCCCTGTGCCGAAAAAATAAAAGCAGAATATTTGTAAAATATGTACAAATTCAAAGGTAATACTATGGAATAAATGAGAAAAAAGCGTGAAAGTTTGCCCTCGAACTATTTACAAAACGGTAACAGCTGCGTTAAACTTAATACAAATAAAATTCAAAAAAGCGAGGTTTATCGGAGAGGCCGGATGCTGCGGCCCCTCCCATGTACCCCGCCGGGGCGGCCCCCAGACAGCTTGGGGGACATGCCCCCTGAGGAAGGAAGAGGCAAACTTGGAAACACGAACTGGCTGGCGCCGCCGCCTGGCGGCGCTGTGTCTGGCGGTCCTGCTTCTGCTGCCCTGTATGCCCCGGGCGCTGGCTGCCGACCTGAACGTAGACGCGGGCTTTTACCTCAAGCAGAGCCGCAGCGGCACCTGCACCCTGACCGCCGCCGCCATGATGCTGCGCCGCCGGGCCTATCTGGACGGCCTGGCCGACTGGGTGGACGTGACCGAAAACAACGTCCGCCCCGCCGCATGGTCCAACGGGCTGTCCCATAACTTTACATACAAGGCCATGAAGGTCCGCTACGCCACCCTGCCCGCCGACAACGGGGCCAAGACCCAGACCCTGATCGACCTGCTGGCCGCCCACCCCGAGGGCATCGTCCTGTACGACCGGCGGCAGCCCCACGCGATCCTGCTCACCGACTACACCAACGGGGTGTTCTATTGTTCCGATCCCGCCGGCAACATCAGCGCCGGGCGGGTGCCCATCTCCAGCGCCAGCGTGTCCATTGCAGGGGCCTCCTGCTACTGGTACATCGCGGAGGACAACAACGCCGCCGCGGGCGCGGCCCAGACCAGCGAACTGCAGCTGGCCGGGGTCACCTACCCGGTCAACGTCCACACCGGCACCGGCATGAGCCTGAACGGCAATGTCACCGCCGCCAGCGGCAGCACCCTGGCCGAGGTGGCCGTCCTGATCGAGGACGCCGCCGGCAACACTGTCATGAGCGCGTCGGCGGCCCTGACCGGCAGCGAGAGCAGCTGGTCCCTGCGGCAGGCCGACAGCGCCATCCGCTTTGGGGACCTGCCCGCCGGCAATTATACCTACCTGGTCATTGCAGAGGACGCCACCGGCGACAGCCTGTGCTTTGGGGCCGGCTTCACCGTGTCCGACGCCCCGGCGGCAGACGGCTGCTACTGGTCGGTGCAGGACCCCGAAGGGGCCATGCTGCAGGACCAGACCGCCGCCGCCGCGGCCCCGGCGGCGGAGCAGCCCGCCACCCTGGGCAGCCAGCTGGCGGACTTTTTGGGCAGCCTGTTCTGAACTCCATAACCGACACAGCCCCGGCGCTTGTCTGACTACGCCGGGGCCGTTTTTATCCTTCCAGGCTGGTGCCGGGGAAATAGTGGGCCAGGATCTCGATCCAGCTTTTGCCCTGCTCGGCCAGGGCTTTGGCCCCCCACTGGCTCAGGCCCACCCCGTGGCCGTAGCCCCTGGTGGTGATGGCAAAGGCGCTGCCGTCCCACTGGATGGTGAAGCAGGCGCTGCGCAGGCCCAGGGCGGAGCGCAGGGCGGTGCCCGTCACCGTCTGCCCGCAGACCGGCAGGGAGGCCACATAGCCCGAGGGGGTGTGGCTGGGGGCGCCGAACCAGCCGTCCGGCGGGGTGTCCCCGGTCGAGATGCCCAGGGCCGAGGCCAGCGCTTCGCTGACCTGCCGGTCCGACAGGGTGACGGTGACCTGGTAGTCCTGGGCGGAAAGGTCGGTGCTGCTGTCCACCGCCCGCAGGTAGGGCAGGGGCGAGCCCCAGACGTTTTCGCTGGCCTCGGTCTGCCCGTTGGAGATGGCAAAGTAGCTGGCGCCCGCCGGCGCGCCGTCGTAGTACAGCACCGCCTCCGCCACCTGGTCCACCAGGGCCGACAGCCGGGCGTAGTTGGCCTGGTAGGCGGTGCCCCAGTAGCTGCGCAGCACCGGGTCGGTCAGGCAGCCCTGCCGCCGGGCCGGGTCCACCGTCAGCCAGGGGCCGGCGGGGTCGGCGGAATGGTCCCGGCAGTACAGGATGTAGCTGTGGCAGGCCACGGCCTGGGCTTTCAGGGCCTCGTCCGGCCAGCTGACCGGCATCTCGGCCGCCACCGCGCCGATCAGGTAGTCCCGCATCGGGAGGGCAAGGTCCCGGCCGCTCCCGCTGTCCCGCAGCAGCACCTGGGTCTCAGCCCCGGCCGGGTCGGCCGTGGGCAGGGCGCCGGGGTCCGCCGGCAGGGCGGGCGCCTCCGAAGCCGGCCCGGATGCCGCGCCGGATGCGGCGCTGGCCGCCGGGGCGGGGGCGGACGCCTCCAGCAGGGCTTTGGCCAGCCAGTAGCCCGCCAGGGGCAGGGCGCTGCCCAGCACCAGCAGGGCGGCGGCCAGGAATACAACGGCTTTTTTCACGCCGGAACAGCCTCCTTTCGGTGGGTGATACAGGCACAGCATACCACGCCGCCCCCGCGGGAAGAGGCGAAACCCGCCCGGCCCCAGACCTCAAAATGTGAATAAAATCCGAATAAAATCAAAACATTCTGTATTTGAGGCGGGGTTTGTGCAGTTTTGGCTTGAATTTATTTAACAAAAGCGCTATCATAAAACTATCTACCGTTAAGGGGGGACCATTGTACAGACAAGCAGTTAGGGCTTACTTCCGCGGGCCTGCTCTCCGCGGTGAATGATTTGGAAGGGAAGGGGATTTGTCATGATGAATTTTGGAACCAACGAGCACGAAGCCATGAAGACCCTCTGTGAGGAGTATCTGGCCAACAACTACATCGACCCCGAGACCAGCGAGCGGCTGGGCGTCAAGCGGGGCCTGCGCAACCCGGACGGCACCGGCGTGCTGGCCGGCCTGACCAACGTCTGCGACGTCGTGGGCTACCGCAAGGATCAGGAAGGCCATATCATCCCGATCCCGGGCCGGCTGATCTACCGGGGCGTCAACATCACCGAGATCGTGGAGGAGGCCTACCGCAACGACCGCTTCGTCTTTGAAGAAGTGATCTGGCTGCTGCTGTTCGGCAGCCTGCCCAACAAGGCCCAGCTGGACAGCTTCTGCCAGATCCTAGCCGAGCACCGCGCCCTGCCCGACGGCTTTATGGACACCATGAACGCGCCCTCGCCCAACATCATGAACAAGATGCAGCGCTGCGTGCTGGGGATGTACTCCTACGACGACAACCCCGAGGACCTCAGCCTGCAGAACCTGCTGCACCAGAGCATCACCCTGATCGGCTGCATGCCCACCATGATGGTCAACGCCTACCAGATGAAGCGCCGGGTGTACGACAAGCAGAGCATGTTCTTCCACCTGCCCCAGCCGGGCCACTGCACCGCCGAGCACATCCTCAGCACCTACCGCCCGGACCAGAAGTTCACCCACGAAGAAGCAAAGCTGCTGGATACCTGCCTGCTGCTGCACGCCGACCACGGCGGCGGCAACTGCTCCACCTTTGCCACCCGGGTGGTGTCCTCCTCGGGGTCGGACACCTACTCGGCCATTGCGGCAGGCATCGGCGCCCTGAAGGGCCCCAAGCACGGCGGCGCCAACCTGCAGGTCAACCGCCAGCTGAAGGACATCCTGGCCCATGTGGAAAACTACGACGATGACGACGAGGTGCGGGAGTACCTGCGCCGCATCCTGCGCCGGCAGGCCGGCGACGGCAGCGGCCTGATCTACGGCATGGGCCACGCCGTCTACACCATCAGCGACCCGCGCGAGGTCATCCTGAAAGAGCGCGCCCGCCACCTGGCCTACGAGAAGGGCTTCGAGGCGGAGTACAATATGCTGTGCAGCATCGAGCGGCTGGCCCCCGCCATCTTTGCGGAGGAAAAGGGCAGCGCCAAGCCGGTGTGCGCCAACGTGGACCTGTTCAGCGGCCTGATCTACCAGATGCTGGGCATCTCGGAGGATCTGTACACCCCGCTGTTCGCCATTGCCCGCCTGCCCGGCTGGTGCGCCCACCGGATCGAAGAAGTGGTCTTTGCCAACCGGATCATCCGCCCGGCCTACAAGTATCTGGGCGTCCGGCAGCGCTACAAGCCTCTTGAGGAGCGGTAAGCCATGCGGAACTATGTGGCCGGCGTGCTGACCGCCGGCATCCTGTTGGGGGCTTTGCGCTGGGCCGACCTGGCCCTGTGGACCGACCTGGACACCGGCCTTGTGACCGCCGGCCCGGTCTGGGCGCGGTATCTTGCGCTGGCCCTCGCGGCAGGGCTGGCCCTGCTGGCGGGGGGGCTGCCGGGCGCGTCCGCTGCGGCGGTGGAGCGCCCCCGTACCCGGGGGGCCGCTCTGGCCTTGAGTTTGCCGGCTTTTGCGGCCGGCGCGCTGTACCTGATCCAGGGCGGGCTGGACCTGCTGGGCGGGACGGGGCCTGCGGGCGCCGTCCATGGGGCGCTGGGGGTGCTGTGCGCCCTCTGGCTGGAGTGCCTGGGCCAGTGCTGGCTGCTGGCCGGGCTGCGCAGCCAGCGCCGCAGCGCCTCTGCCCCGCCCCCGGCCTGGCTGGGGGTGCTGGGCAGCCTGGTGTTTGCCTGGGACGTGCTGGCCAGCTTTATGACCAACGGCTCCAGCTGGCACCGCACCATCCCCACCTCGGCGGTGTGGCAGCAGCTGGCGGCCCTGCTGCTGCTGGGGGCGCTGCTGCGGGCGGTCTGCCTGCCCGATGCGCCCAACCCCAAAAACCTGTGCCGCTGCGGGCTGCTGGCCTGGGTGCTGTGCCTGGCCTGGCAGCTGCCCCGGTGCGTCCTGCTGCCGGCGGGCCCGGGGGACTGGGGCCTGGCGGCGCTGGGGCTGCTGGGCGGGGCGTGCGCTCTGTTTTGCGCGCAGCCCGGGCCCCTGCGGCGCGGCAACCACGCCGCTGGTTGATTTGCTAAAATTGCTGAAAATTATGGAACAAAAAAATATAAAACTGACAAAAATAGAAAATGGCTTGTTATTTGTTTGGCAGGCACTTGAAGGTTTGGGATTTTTGTTCTATAATAAAGACACCGTGAAATTTATCCGGATTCCAAGGGTAAAAATTTTAGGAGGTACTATAAAATGGCTGTAAGAGTTGCTATCAATGGTTTTGGCCGCATTGGCCGTCTGGCTTTCCGTCAGATGTTCGACGCTGAGGGTTACGAGGTCGTCGCCATCAACGACCTGACCAGCCCCAAGATGCTGGCTCACCTGCTGAAGTACGACACCGCCCAGGGCTCCTTCTGCGGCAAGATCGGCGAGAACAAGCACACCGTTTCTTCCACCGAGGACTCCATCGTCGTCGACGGCAAGGAGATCAAGATCTACGCCATTAAGGACGCCAAGGACTGCCCCTGGGGCGAGCTGAACGTCGATGTCGTCCTGGAGTGCACCGGCTTCTACACCAGCAAGGACAAGAGCATGGCTCACATCGCTGCTGGCGCCAAGAAGGTCGTCATCTCCGCTCCTGCCGGCAATGACCTGAAGACCATCGTCTACTCCGTCAACGAGAAGACCCTGACCAAGGAAGACCAGGTCATCTCCGCTGCTTCCTGCACCACCAACTGCCTGGCTCCCATGGCCGATACCCTGAACAAGGCTTATCCCGTGGTGTCCGGCATCATGACCACCGTCCACGCCTACACCGGCGACCAGATGATCCTGGACGGCCCCCAGCGCAAGGGTGACCTGCGCCGTGCCCGCGCCGGCGCGCAGAACATCGTTCCCAACTGCACCGGCGCTGCCAAGGCCATCGGCCTGGTCATCCCCGAGCTGAACGGCAAGCTGATCGGCTCTGCCCAGCGTGTGCCTGTCCCCACCGGCTCCACCACCATTCTGGTGGCCGTCGTCAAGGGCAAGGACGTGACCAAGGAGTCCATCAACGCCGCCATGAAGGCTGCCGCTTCTGAGTCCTTCGGCTACAACGAGGACCAGATCGTTTCCTCCGACGTCATCGGCATGCGCTACGGCTCTCTGTTCGACGCCACCCAGACCATGGTCGCCAAGATCGACGACGACACCTATCAGGTTCAGGTCGTGTCCTGGTACGACAACGAGAACAGCTACACCTCTCAGATGGTCCGCACCATCAAGTACTTCGCCGAGAACTGCTAAGTTCGGAGGGTACACCAAAGACCTGAATAGGGCCGCCAGCTTTCGGGCTGGCGGCCCTTTTTGTTGCCTCTGCGCTGGACTTTTGGCCCGGGCGGGTGTTTAATAGGGCTGTATCCAAGACATAAGGCCGCAAGGCAACAGGGGAGGGGAATGGCCATGCCAGACAAAACACAGGGCGGGCGGGAGAGTTTCCGCCTGCTGTATCCGCCGCACAAGCCCGCACGGGGCACGCCGGTGCCCGACTCCAGCTTTTTCCACACGTTGCAGATCGACCAGATGGTCTCGGTCCGGCGGGAGAGCTGGCGGGGCCTGCCCGATCTGCGGCTGGAACAATTTTACACCACCGACACCGAGGTGCTGGCCTGGCGGCTGGACGTGGTGGCCGATCTGGTGGAGAGCGAGGCCCTGCGGGGCCTGATCCGGGACGCGCTGCCCCTGCTGCGGGACGCCGCCGAGATGCGCAAGGTGCTGAACAGCTCCTCCTCCACGGTGGAAAGCAGCCTGGCCTCGGTGCGCTATCTGGAGCTGTACCTGGAGCTGGTGGAGCTGTTCCACGCCCGGCTGGCGGACGCGCCCATCCGCAGCGCCGGCTTTGCCGCCCTGCGGGACGAGGTGGAGGCCCGCCGCCAGAGCGCGGACTACCGCGCCCTGACCGCCCAGCTGGAAAAGACCCAGTACCAGATCGGCCATGTCAAAAGCATCGCCCTGGGGGTCAACCTGGACGGCACCCTCCGGGTGACCGAGGTGGGGCTGCTGGCCCTGAACACCGAAAAATACCGTCAGGGCAGCGTGCTGGACAAGCTGCTGGGCCGGGACAAGAGCGACCCCATGGTCTGCATCTCGGGCTTTGCCAACCTGGCCAAGACCGCCCGCGAGGAGGAAAAACACGCCCTGGACCAGGCGGTCTGCCGGGCGCTGGACAACGCCTTTGCCAAAACCATCCGCAGCTGGGAGCCGGTCATCGACCAGTATTTCCGGGACGAGACGTCCTTCTTCATCGGGCTGCTGGACGACTTCCGGTTTTTGTCGGCGGCGTCGGCCTTCCTGCTGGAGCTGCGGGGCCGGGGCTGCGCCCTCTGCCGCCCCGCCATCCGCCCCATGGAGGACAAGGCCCTCCGCCTGCAGGACGTCTACAACCCCATGCTGGTGCTGCGCAGCGAGGGCCAGGCGGTGGTGGCCAACGACTTCACCTACGACGACCGGGGCCGCTTTTACCTGGTCACCGGGCCCAACCACGGGGGCAAATCCATCTTCTGCTACTCGGTGGGGATGGCCCAGGCCCTGTTCCAGCTGGGGCTGCTGGTGCCCGCCCGGGCCGCGGTGATGAGCCCGGTGCGGTGCATCTTCACCCATTTCCCCGCCTCGGACGAGGACAACTACGGCAAGGGCCGCCTGGAGAGCGAGTGCGCCCGGATGAGCCGGATCCTGACCCAGCTGCAGGGCGACGACCTGCTTTTGATGGACGAGAGCTTCAGCTCCACCAGCCTCCTGGAGGGCAGCTTCATCGCCGGGGAGGTGCTGTCGGCCATTGCGGTGATCGGCTGCGGCGGGGTGTACGTCACCCACATCCACGAGCTGACCCAGCAGGTGGCCCGGTTCAACGCCGTCCCCGGCCGCACCGGCTGCATCGACAACCTGGTGGCCCAGATGGAAAACGTGGCCGACGGCACCCGCAGCTACCGGGTGCTGCGCACCACCCCGGATGGCCTGAGCTACGCCCGGGACATCGCCCGCAAATACGGCCTGAGCTGCGAGGAGATCCTGGCGGCCCACGGCATCCGCCCCGCGCCGCAGGCCGCCGGGGCAGCAAAAAATCCCGTCTGAGCGGCCGGCGCACAGGCGGGAAACGAGCGGTGGATCAGAAGGTCTTGGGATAGACGCCCTCCTCGGTCAGGCGGGCCAGGGCCGCCACCACGCCGGGCTTGTCCTCCCGGTAGGTGACGCCGTACCATTTGTCGTGGCTGTGCAGCATTTTGACCTGGGCCTTGCCGTCTGCGATCAGATCGGAGACGATGGTGGGCAGGAAATACTCGCACTTGAGGGGGTTGGCGGGCAGGTTCCCGGCCAGGAAGGCGGAGAACCGCGCCTGCGCCTCCTGCATGAAGCTGGCCGTCAGGCCCCAGCAGCCCATGCTGACCAGGGTGTCCCCCGGCAGGTCCACCCAGGCGTCGCCGTCGGCGTAGCGGATGACGCCGTCCGGCGCCTGGACGATCTTGGTCCGCTCGGTGACGCTGGTCAGCATCCCGTCCGGGCCCACCTCGCAGACGCCCCGGGAGACGCTGCCGTTTTCGGTCACGGTGTTTTTGACCTGGTAGCCCACCATGCAGTACTGGTACCTGTCGCCGTCGGCGTGGGTGGACAGGTAGTCGTAGATCACCCGGAAGGCCTCGGGGCCGTAGTAGTCGTCCGCGTTGATGACGGCAAAGGGCCCATGGATCAGCTCCCGGGCACTGAGCACCGCCTGCCCGGTGCCAAAGGGCTTGGTCCGGCCTTCCGGCACGGCGTAGGGGGCGGGCAGGTCCTCCAGCGACTGGAAGGCGTACTCCACCTCCATCAGGTGGGACAGCCGATCCCCGATCACCTGCCGGAAGTCGGCCTCGTTCTCCTTGCGGATGATGAAGATCACCTTTTCAAAACCGGCGCGCCGGGCGTCGTAGATTGAATAGTCGATGATGATCTGCCCGCCCGGGCCCACGGGGTCGAGCTGCTTCATTCCGCCGTAGCGGCTGCCCATCCCGGCAGCCAACACGACCAATACGGGTTTGTCCATAAAAGCGTCCTCCTTTGCTTGCAGGGGATATCCGATACGCCTATTATAGCCCCGGGGGCCGGGCAGTGGCAATATGGTTTTTTGCTGTTTATTTTAGGCGGCCCGCCTTTGCCCCGCAGAATGAGACTTTTTTGACAATCCGGGCAAGAACTTCTTGCTTTGCACACCGCATTTGGATATAATAGAAGTATCCACGGGGAAACCCGACGATGCAAAACTCACTTCAGGCAAGTAAAACGATTTGAGAGGAGTTTAGAACAATGGGTTTAGGTAAGAAGACCATCGACGACGAGAATTACTGCGGCAAGAAAGTCCTTGTCCGCTGCGACTTCAACGTCCCCATGAAGGACGGCGTCATCACCAACGAGAACCGCATCAATGCGGCGATGCCCACCATCCAGAAGCTGGTCAACGACGGCGCAAAGGTCATCCTGTGCAGCCATCTGGGCAAACCCAAGAACGGCCCCGAGGCCAAGTTCAGCCTGGCCCCCGTCGCCAAGGCCCTGAGCGCAAAGCTGGGCAAGGAGGTCGTCTTTGCAGACGATGACAACGTGGTGGGCGAGCAGGCCAAGGCCGCTGTCGCCGCCATGAACAACGGCGACGTGGTCCTGCTGCAGAACACCCGCTTCCGCAAGGAGGAGACCAAGAACGTCCCCGCCTTCTCGGAGGAGCTGGCCAGCCTGGCCGACGCCTACGTGGACGACGCCTTCGGCAGCTGCCACCGCGCCCACTGCTCCACCGCCGGCGTCACCGACTACATCAAGGACACCGCCGTGGGCTACCTGATGGAGAAGGAGATCCGCTACCTGGGCAACGCCGTCAACGACCCCGTCCGTCCCTTCACCGCCATCCTGGGCGGCGCCAAGGTCGCGGACAAGCTGAACGTCATCTCCAACCTGCTGGAGAAGGTGGACACCCTCATCATCGGCGGCGGCATGGCCTACACCTTCATCAAGGCCCAGGGCTATGAGATCGGCAAGAGCCTGTGCGACGACTCCAAGATCGACTACTGCAAGGAGATGATGGAAAAGGCCAAGGCCAACGGCGTCAAGCTGCTGCTGCCTGTGGACACCGTCTGCGTCAAGGACTTCCCCGATCCCATCGACGCCGCGGTGGACACCACCGTCTACCCCATCAGCCAGATGCCCGCCGACATGGAAGGCTGCGACATCGGCCCCGAGACCATGAAGCTGTTTGCCGACGCGGTCAAGGCTTCCAAGACCGTGGTCTGGAACGGCCCCATGGGCGTGTTCGAGAACCCCACCCTGGCCGCCGGCACCCTGGCTGTGGCCAAGGCTATGGCTGAGAGCGACGCCACCACCGTCATCGGCGGCGGCGACAGCGCGGCAGCCGTCCAGCAGATGGGCCTGGGCGACAAGATGACCCACATCTCCACCGGCGGCGGCGCCTCCCTGGAGTACCTGGAGGGCAAGGAGCTGCCCGGCATCGCGGTCATCCAGAACGCATAAATCGACCACATTTCACAAGCCTGCGACGGGTGCGGCGGCCATGCGCCGCCGCACTCTTTTGTTTGAGGCAAGGCAAAGGATAAGGAGAACATACGATGGATAAAGCAAAGCGCAAGGCGATCATCGCCGGCAACTGGAAGATGAACAAGACCGCCACCGAGGCCGCTGCCCTGATCGACGAGCTGATCCCCGCCGTCAAGGACGCCAGCTGCGAGGTGGTCATCTGCACCCCCTACACCGACCTGGTCACCGCCGTGGCCAAGACCAAGGGCACCAACATCCACGTGGGCGCCGAGAACGTCCACTTTGAAAAGTCCGGCGCCTACACCGGCGAGATCAGCGCCGACATGCTGGTGGACCTGGGCGTGGAGTACGTCATCGTGGGCCACTCCGAGCGCCGCCAGTACTTCGCCGAGACCGACCAGACCGTGAACAAGCGGGCCCTGGCCGCCCTGAACGCCGGCCTGAAGGCCATCATCTGCGTGGGCGAGAGCCTGCAGCAGCGGGAAGAGGGCGTCACCGAGGAGCTGGTCCGGATGCAGACCAAGATCGCCCTGCGGGACGTCACCCCCGAGCAGATGGCCAACGTGGTCATCGCCTACGAGCCCGTCTGGGCCATCGGCACCGGCAAGACCGCGACCGCGGACCAGGCCGAGGAGGTCTGCGCCCAGATCCGCAAGGTGATCGGCGAGCTGTACGGCGAGGCCGTGGCCGAGGCCACCACCATCCAGTACGGCGGCAGCATGAACGCCAAGAACTGCGACGAGCTGGTAAGCAAGAAGGACGTGGACGGCGGCCTGATCGGCGGCGCTTCCCTGAAGGCGCCCGACTTCGCCGTGATCGTCAACGCGGCCTCCAAGGGCTGAGCCCAGCAAAACAGACAAACTAGAAACCGAGGATTTGTAAACTATGGCAAAGAAACCCATGATGCTCTGCATCCTTGACGGCTTCGGCTGGGTGCCGGACCAGACCTATGGCAACGCCATCGCCGCCGCCAAGACCCCCTATATCGACCACCTGTTCGCCACCTGCCCCCACGTCACCATCGGTGCGTCGGGGATGAGCGTGGGCCTGCCCGACGGCCAGATGGGCAACTCGGAGGTAGGTCACACCAACATCGGCGCGGGCCGCATCGTCTACCAGCAGCTGACCCTGATCACCAAGTCCATCCAGGACGGTGAGATGCAGAAGAACCCCGTCCTGGTCCGCAACATGAAGGCGGCCATCGACGCGGGCAAGGCCATCCACTTCATGGGCCTGATGGGCACCGGCGGCGTCCACAGCCATGAGGAGCACCTGTTCGGCCTGCTGGATATGGCCAAGGCCCTGGGCGCCAAAGACGTGTACGTCCATGCCATCATGGACGGCCGCGACACCGACCCCCACGACGGCGAGCGCTTCCTGCAGAACGTCCAGGACAAGCTGGACGCCATCGGCATCGGCAAGATCGCCACCGTCACCGGCCGCTACTACGCCATGGACCGCGACAAGAACTGGGACCGCGAGGAGAAAGCCTACGCCGCCTTTGTCTACGGCGAGGGCGAGAAGGCCGGCAACTGGAAAGAGTGCATCGAGCGCAGCTATGCCAACGGCGTCACCGACGAGTTCGTGGTGCCCTGCGTCACCTGCGAGGGCGGCCGCGTGGCCGAAGGGGACACGGTGGTGTTCATCAACTTCCGGCCGGACCGCGCCCGCCAGATGACCCGCATCTTCGTGGACGACGAGTTCAACGGCTTCGAGCGGCGGTATGGCCGCTTCCCCGTCCACTACGTCTGCATGACCGAGTACGACGCCACCATGCCCAACTGCGAGGTGGCCTATCCCCCGGTGGACCTGACCAACGTCATGGGCGAGTATATCTCCAACCTGGGCATGACCCAGCTGCGCATCGCCGAGACCGAGAAGTATGCCCACGTCACCTTCTTCTTCAACGGCGGCCGGGAAGAGCCCTTCGCCGGCGAGGACCGCTGCGTCATCCCCAGCCCCAAGGTGGCCACCTACGACCTGAAGCCCGAGATGAGCGCCCCCGAAGTGGCCGAGGAGTGCGTCAAGCGGATCGAGAGCGGCAAGTACGACGTCATCATCCTGAACTTCGCCAACTGCGACATGGTGGGCCACACCGGCGTGTTTGACGCTGCCGTCAAGGCCGTGGAGGCCGTGGACCAGTGTGCCGGCAAGGTGATCGACGCGGTGCTGGCAGCCGGCGGCAAGGTGATCCTGACCGCCGACCACGGCAACGCCGACAAGATGAAGAACGAGGACGGCACCCCCTTCACCGCCCACACTACCAACCCCGTGCCCTGTGTGGTGATCGGCGCGGGCAATGACTTCACCCTGCGGGAGGGCGGCGTCCTTTCGGACCTGGTGCCCACCATGCTGGAGCTGATGGGCGTCCCTCAGCCCAAGGAAATGACCGGCAAGAGCCTGATCGTCCGCAGCTAAGAACGGGCCTGGCTCCCGCATAAAAACCCAAATACGAGGCCCCGCAGGCGGTGTGAACGCACACGGCCCGCGGGGCTTTTTGCGTGGGGGATCAAAACGGCAAAAAAGACCCCGCAGCCGCCGGGGTTCCGGCAGGCTGCGGGGCCTTTGCGTTGCGGGGGATTGCCTTTTCAGGCGGGGGCAGGGTTACGGGCGCTGGGCCTCGTATTCCTTGCGGTAGCCCTCCAGCTCCTTCTGGTTGCCGTAGACGTAGTGTCCGTTGGCGATCTCCTGCCACATGGGCTTGTCCACCGAGTAATCATGGACGGAGGGATCGTACACCAGCAGGCGCTTTTTCTTTTCCAGGGCGGGGTCCGGGATGGGCACCGCCGACAGCAGAGCCTTGGTGTAGGGGTGCAGGGGGTGGCGGAAGAGCTCTTCCGTCCCGGCCAGCTCCACGATGCGGCCCTTGCTGATGACGGCGATGCGGTCCGAGATGAAGCGGACCACCGACAGGTCGTGGGCGATGAACAGATAGGTCAGCCCGCGGGAAGCCTTGAGGTTGTTCAGCAGGTTGAGCACCTGGGCGCGGATGGAAACATCCAGCGCCGAGATGGGCTCGTCCGCCACGATGAACTCCGGCTCCATAATCAGGGCCCGCGCGATGCCGATGCGCTGCCGCTGCCCGCCCGAAAACTCGTGGGGGAAGCGGGAGGCAAACTCCGGCAGCAGGCCCACCTCGTGCAGGGCCGCCATGACCTTTTCGTGCAGGTCGTGCTGGTCCTTGTAGAGGTGGAAGTTCAGCAGGCCCTCGGCGATGATATACTCCACCTTGGCCCGCTCGTTCAGGCTGGCCATGGGGTCCTGGAAGATCATCTGGCACTTGCGGATGACCTCCTGGTCCAGCTCCTTGGGGATCTTGCCGTTGATCTTGCGGCCCTTGAACAGGATCTCGCCCCCGGAAGTGGGGTTGATGCGGGTGATGGCACGGCCGATGGTGGTCTTGCCCGAGCCCGACTCGCCCACCAGGGAGAACGTCTCGCCCTTGTAGATGTCGAAGTTGACGTGGTCGACGGCCACGAACTTCTTGCGCCCCGTGCCGAAGGAGATCTGGAGGTCCTTCAGTTCAATGAGCTTTTCTCTTTCAGCCATTGGCGTGGTCCTCCATCATTTTCTTGCGCAGGTTCTGGATCGAGTGGGGGCGCTCGATCTTGGGCGCCCGGGGGTCCAGATACCAGGTCTTGGCGGCGTGGGTGGGCGACACATCGAAGAAGGGCGGCTCCTTGACAAAGTCAATGGCCAGGGCCTTCTTGTTGCGGGGGGCAAAGGCGTCGCCGTGGATGTCGTTGAACAGGTTGGGCGGGGTGCCGTCGATGGTGGGCAGCTGCTCGCCCTTGACGCCCAGCTGCGGCAGAGCCTGCAGCAGGGCCCAAGTGTAGGGGTGCCATGCGTCGTAGAAGATCTCCTCCACGGTGCCGTACTCCACGATCTGGCCTGCATACATGACGGCCACACGGTCGGCCACGTTGGCCACAACACCCAGGTCATGGGTGATGTAGATGACCGACATCCCCAGCTCCTTCTGCAGATCGCGGATCAGCTGCAGGATCTGGGCCTGGATGGTCACATCCAGGGCGGTGGTGGGCTCGTCGCAGATCAGCACCTGGGGCTTGCAGGCCGCCGCAATGGCGATGACCACGCGCTGGCGCATACCGCCCGAGAACTCGTGGGGGTACTGCTCATACCGGCGCTCGGGGTCGGGGATGCCGACCTTGCCCAGCATCTCGATGGCGGCCTTTTTGGCGGCTTCGCCCTTCAGGCCCTGGTGATGCTCGATGCTCTCCTGGATCTGCTTGCCGATCTTTTTCAGGGGGTTCAGGCTGGTCATGGGGTCCTGCATCACCATCGAGATCTTCTTGCCGCGCACGCCCAGCCAGTCCTTTTCGGTGAACTTGGCCATGTCGCGGCCCTCATACAGGATGGTGCCGCCGGTGATCTTGCCGTTGACGTCCAACATGCCCACAAAGGTCTTGGTGAACACGCTCTTGCCCGAGCCCGACTCGCCCACGATGGCCAGCGTCTCGCCCTCGTACAGGTCGAGGGAGCACTTGCGGATGGCCTTCAGGGTCCGGCCGCGCAGGCTGAACTGGATCTCCACGTCGCGGGCAGAGATAATCGCTTTCTTTTCCATGTTTTATCTCTCCTTAAACGTGATTGCGCGGGTCAGATGCGTCCGAGAAGGCGTTGCCCATGATATAGAATGCAATCGAAATGATGGACACGATGGACGCGGGGAAGATCAGCAGGTACGGGTAATCCAGGAAGAAGCCGCGCACTTTGGCCAGCAGCAGGCCCAGGGACGGCGTGTCGATGCCCAGGCCCAGGCCCAGGTAAGACAGCGTCGATTCCAGGTTGATGGTGGCAGGGATGCTCTGCGCCATGCGCAGGATGATGACCGACACCAGGTAGGGCAGGATGTTCTTGGTCAGAACACGCCACAGCGGGGTGCCCAGGCACCGGGAAGCCAGGTTATACTCCCGGTCGCGGTACATGAACACCATGTTGCGCACCCGGCGCGCCATCGGCAGCCAGCCGATCGCGACCATGGACACCGCCATGATGGTGAAGCTCTGGCCCACCATCAGGGCAATCAGGGTCATATAGATGATATAGGGCACACTGTCAAACAGGTTGTAGATCTCTGTAAACAGGCGGTCCAACGAGCGGACATAGCCCCATACCAGGCCGAAAATGACGCCCACGATGCTCTCGCCCACGGCGACGATCAGGGCCAGCCGGATGGACACCTGGGTGGCGTACCACACCTGGCACCAGTAGTCACGGCCCAGGTTGTCGGTGCCGAACCAGTACTCGCCGTTCGGCTTCTGGAAAGCCAGCGTGGAGTCAGTGACCAGGGTCTGGTAATCGTACTTGCCGATTGCCAGCGCAATGAAGGAAAAGATTGTCAGCGCCAAGAACAGAATGAGGAAAAAGACCGCAGCCTTGTTCTTCAAAAAGCTCTTGAATACCGAGCCCCAGTAGGAATAGTTGGAGTAACCGATGCGCTCGGCCTCTTCGGGCGAATATTCAACGACGTAAAACAGCTCGTCGTCTTTTTTGCCCGCAAAATCCGATGCTTTGGCCATTAACGGTTACCCCCTTTTTCCGAAATAGTGATGCGCGGATCGACCAGCATCATCAGCACGTCGCCCAGGAAAATGCCCACAATGCTCAGGGCAGCGTAGAACATGACCACGGTCTGCACGACACTGGTGTCATACCGCTTGATGGCGTCGGTCAGCAGGGGACCCATGCCGGGCACGGAATAGAACTGCTCTACCAGCAGCGAACCGGCAACCGTCAGCAACAGCGCCTGGGGGATGAACTGGACCATGGGCACCAGCGCATTGCGCAGCACGTGCCGGAACATGATCTGGCTGTAGCTCAGGCCCTTGACCTTGGCCAGCTTGATATAGTCCCGCGTCATTTCGTCCACCATATACCGCCGCATCCACAGCGCATAGCCTGCAATGGATGCCAGCGACAAACTGATGATCGGTAACACGCTGGACATGGTGACATTACGGGACGAATACAGAGACGGGAATCCCAGATATTTGGAACCCAGCACCAATACCAGAGAATAAACCACCAGAGAGGGCACAGCGTTGACCACGACGGTGTAGACGGTGCCTAACCAGTCGATAAACTTGCCCTTGAAGGCGGCCTGGGCAATGCCCAGCAGCAGGCCGATCACCAGAGAAATACCAAAGGAGATCAGGCCCATGCGGATCGAAACACCCACCTTGCTGCCGATGACCCGGGTGACAGCGATACCATTTTGAATTCTCCGCGAGGTACCGAAGTCCAGGTGGAGCAACTGCCCATAAAAATGGATGAGCTGTTCACCGATGGGGTCGAGCAAACCGGCGGCTTCCAACGCTGCTTCTTTCTGCTCCGGGGTGAACTTCATCAGCTGATCTTCCGTGAAGTAGTAGTCCGTGGGCAGCATCCGCATCATCAGAAAGACGACGGTGACAACAATCAGGATGGTGATAAACGACTGCAGCAGCCGTTTCGCGCTATATTTCAGCATTAAGCCTGCATGGCGGCTTCATAAGCAGCCGCAAACTCTTCATACTGCTCCGTGGTATAGGCTTCCTCGGAGGTCTCCCAGTCAACGTACTTGTAGTTGCAGATGCCGTACATGGCGTTGATCTTGGAGTAATCGTTGGCGTGGGTCAGAGTCCAGGACACATCCAGGTTGGCCGGGCAGGTCAGGACGTTGGTCAGCATATAGGCCTCGGCCTCGGCAAAGGCGTCATAACGGGCGTTGATGTCGTCCACGATGGCATTTGCGTCATGGACCATCTGCTCGAAGGTCTGGTAGGTGGAGATCAGGTCAGCCTGCCAGTCGGCGGGGCCTTCCTCGTAGACGTTGGCGATATAGCTGTAGTTGTGGCTGTAGTAAGCGTTGGCGTCGGTCAGAGTCTCCTGGCCCAGGAAGTTGATGGGATCGCCGAAGTCAGCGCCCCAGCCGTTGACCACAAAGCTGTGCAGGTGAGCGTTGACGACCTCCTGCGTGACGGAGGAGACGAACTCGTCGATATCCAGGACGATGAAGTCGTCGCCGAAGCTGTTGGTGAAGCACTGACGCAGAACGGTGGCGTTATCCTGTGCGGAGGTGGAACCGGACTGGATGTGGTAGTGAGCGTGCACAGGGAAGGTGACGCCGATGGCGCTCAGCTCGTCCATAGCCTGCTTCTTCAGGTCGGCAAAGTCGGTGACGCCGCGCAGACGGACCATGGTCTCACCGTCGTAAGTGCCCCAGCCCATCTTCTCGCGCACCAGCTCGGTGTACTCCTTGCCGTCGTTGTTGTAGCAGACGCCGGTCATGGTGTAGAAGTCGTTCTCGCACTTCAGCGGGTTGATCATGTTATAGCGGGTCAGCCAGGCGGTCAGATCCAGGCCGTGGGTGAAGCACTGACGGAAAGCGGTGTTGGCGATGGCCTTGTTCCAGTTGTCGTCGGGAGTGCCATCCTCGTTGCGGCGCTGGTAGTTGAAGTGCATCTGATAGCTGAACTTGTTGGGGCGCTTCTCGCACAGCTGGCTGTTGTATTCGTTGCTGGGGTCGCTGGTGATGGTGGTCAGGGTGGACTCGCCCAGAGTGAACTCGTCCAGCTCGCGGTTCTGGTACAGCTGGTAGGCCATGGTGCCGTCCACCAGGATCAGGATGGTCATGCGCTCAAAGCGGCTGTGGTCCGCAGCGCCGTACCAGTTGGGGTTGGGGATATAGCTCTTGGTGTTGCCATAGATATACTCCTCGATCAGGTAGGGACCGCAGTAGTACATCTCAGCATAGGTAGCAGCACGGAAGCCTTCGATGCCCAGCTGGTTGATGAGGTCCTCAGAAGCGGGGTAGAAGCAGACATAGCTTGCCACGGTGACAAAGTAGGGGCAGGGATCCTTGCAGGTGAACACCAGGGTGTAGTCGTCCGGAGCCTCGATGCCCACGCCGTGATCCAGCATATCCTGATAGGTCAGGTCGGCGGCCGCGTCGCCCTGCTCAACGGTGTAGTCATAGTACTCCTGTGCGCCCACGAGGGTGGTGGTGGGCATGGAGGTGTTGTTGGCCTCGTTCTTGTACTGGTTCAGGACCCACTCGGCGCCCACCAGGAAGTCCTTGGAGGTGATGTGGCCCACAACGTTGCCGTTGACGTCGCACCAATCCACGTCATCGCGCAGGTGGAAGGTCCAGACGGAAGCATCCTCGTTGCTCTCCCAGCTGGAAGCGATGGCGGGCACGGGCTTGCCGTAGCAGTCGTAGCTGACCAGGCCGTCCACCAGGTTGGTAATGACGTTGAAGTCAGAAGCGCTCTGGCTGTACAGAACGTTCCAGCTCTCCAGCTCACGGTTGCCGGATTCATACCAGATATATTCGGTCAGAGGCGCGCCGCCGTTGCTGGCAGCGGGGGCGGAAGCAGCGCCGGAAGTGGCGGTGCTGCCGGTGCTGGAGCTGGAGCTGCCGCAGGCTGCCAGCAGGCCGGCAGCGCCCACAGCGCCAGCGCCCTTCAGAAACGAACGGCGGCTGATTTCAAAGTTTGCGTTCATGTGATTATATCCTCCCTGTTATTCTTCGTGTCGCGGCAAGAGTTGCAGATTTTGCCTGTTCCCATTCCTGCGGCGGTGTTTCGCCGGTGAATACAAAAGGCCCAAATACAGACCTCAGCGTCTGTATTTGGGCACCACCCAGGCCCCGCCGCAGAATCCTTAACACACGTGTATTTTACCATCATAAAGTACAGATGTCAAGGAAACCGGGGGAAACTTGGGCCCGGAATTGCCTCCCCAGGGGCGAAAAAAGGTGAAAAAAGCGTGAAAACTTGAACAACTTTCATTTCTCGCCTGCAATGGATGCAAAACTTGCATGGTTTTGCGCCCGGGGCACCTGTGCGCCGCCGGTGGACGCAGGCAAAGGGCGGCTATCTTTTTGGCGGGAAACGTGATACAATGATACAATAACCCTCTCCGGCACGCGGGAGAGGGCCAAACAGAAGGAGAAGCTATGAAAAAACTGCGTTCCATTTACAAAAGCGATATGTTCCACGCGGTGCTGTACAAAAGTTTCAGCCGGCTGGTGATCGCGGCCTGCCTGTGCCTTTTGTGGCAGCGGTTTGTCAGCGACGGGCGGTTCACCATCTGGGAGGCGCCCTGCCTGGCGGTGGGGGCGGCGCTGCTGGGCTGGGCGTGGGTCGGCTACCTGCGGCTGGACGGCATCCGCGTCCCCTTTGTGGACAAGGACAAGGAGCTGTCCGCCCAGCGGGGCGCCCGCAAGCGCCACGCCACCCACTCCATGGCCGACTTTGCGGACGAGAAGATCGTCTCCTTTGACGAGCTCAGCCCCCAGGAAAAGGCCCTGTGCAGCATGCTGGCCAGCCTGATCGTGGGGGTGCCGATGACCGCCATCGGCATCGCCGCCAGCATCCTGTAAGGGGGCGGCCCATGCAAGATGTGACAAAACGCCTGGTGGTGGGGGTGCTGGCCCATGTGGACTCGGGCAAGACCACCCTGTCCGAGGCGATGCTGTACCGGGCCGGGGCCATCCGCCGCCTGGGCCGTGTGGACCACCGGGACGCCTTTCTGGACACCGACAGCCTGGAGCGGGCCCGGGGCATCACCATTTTTGCCAAGCAGGCGCTGTTCCAGCTGGAGGGGACCCAGATCGCCTGGCTGGACACCCCCGGCCACGTGGACTTTTCCGCCGAGGCCGAGCGGACGGTGGGGGTGCTGGATTATGCGGTGCTGGTCATCAGCGGCCCCGACGGGGTCCAGAGCCATACCGAGACGTTGTGGGCCCTGCTGCGGCGCAGCCATGTGCCCACGTTTCTCTTTATCAACAAGATGGACCTGCCCGGCCCCGGCCGGGAGGCCATCCTGGACCAGCTGCGCCGCCGGCTGGGGGAGGGCTTTGTGGACTTTGGGGCGGACGCCGCCGCCCGGGACGAGGCCCTGGCCTTGTGCGACGAGCGGCTGATGGAAGCCTACCTTGCGGGCCAGCCCCTGGCCGAGGGGGACATCGTCACCGCCATCGCCCGGCGGCATGTGTTCCCCTGCTGGTTCGGCTCGGCCCTCAAGCTGGAAGGGGTGGACGGGCTGCTGGAGGGCCTGGTCCGCTGGACCCGGCCCGCCCCCGCCGGGGAGCACTTCGGCGCGCGGGTGTTCAAGGTCTCCCAGGACGAGCAGGGGGCCCGGCTGACCTGGCTGCGGGTGACCGGCGGCGTCCTGAAAGTGAAGGACGCCCTCTCGGGCGGCCCCGAAGGGGAGGGCTGGTCCGGCAAGGCCGACCAGCTGCGGCTGTATTCGGGGGCCAAATACACCCTGGCGGGCGAGGTCCTGCCCGGCCAGGTCTGCGCCGTCACCGGCCTGACCGGGGCAAAGCCCGGCGAGGGCCTGGGGGCCGAGCGGGACGCCGGCGCCCCCCTGCTGGAGCCGGTGCTGACCTATCAGGTGCTGCTGCCCGCGGGCGCCGACGTCCACACCGCCCTGGCCCAGCTGCGCCGCATCGAGGAGGAAGTGCCCGAGCTGCACGTGGTCTGGGACGAGGCGCTGGGCCAGATCCACATCCGCCTGATGGGTGAGATCCAGCTGGAGGTGCTGCAAAGCCTGCTGGCCCGCCGGTTTGGGCTGGAGGTGTCCTTTGGGGAGGGCGGCATCCTCTACAAAGAGACCATCGCCGGGCCGGTGGAGGGGGTGGGCCACTACGAGCCCCTGCGCCATTACGCCGAGGTCCACCTCAAACTGGAGCCCCTGCCCCCCGGCAGCGGCATCCAGTACGACGCCGACTGCCGGGAGGAAGTGCTGGCCCGCAACTGGCAGCGGCTGGTCCTGTCCAACCTGGAAGAAAAGGAGCACCGGGGCGTCCTGACCGGGGCGCCCCTCACCGACGTCCGGATCACCCTCATCGCCGGCAAGGCCCACCTCAAGCACACCGAGGGCGGGGATTTCCGGCAGGCCGCCCTGCGGGCGGTGCGCCAGGGCCTGATGATGGCCAAGAGCGTCCTGCTGGAGCCCTGGTACCACTTCCGCATCGAGCTACCCGCCCAGAGCCTGGGCCGGGCGATGAACGACCTGCAGCAGATGGGGGGCAGCTTCGGCCCCGCCCGGCAGGAGGGGGACACCGCCTGCCTGGAGGGCTCGGCCCCGGTCAGCGGGCTGCGGGGCTATCCCCGGCAGCTGGCCGGCTACACCCACGGCCGGGGGCGGATCACCCTGACCCCCGACAGCTACCGCCCCTGCCGCAACGCCGCCGAGATCGTGGCGGCCTCCGGCTACGATCCCGACGCCGATCTGGACAACCCTTCCGGCTCGGTGTTCTGTGCCCACGGGGCGGGGTTCCTGGTGCCGTGGGACAAGGTGCGGGAGCATATGCACGTGGAAAGCGGCTGGGGCAAGGCCAAGCCCGCCCGCCCCGACGCCGCAGACGGTGCCCCCGTCCGTCGGGCGGCGGCCTTCCGGGCCAGCCTGGAGGACGACGCCGAGCTGATGAAAATTTTCGAGCAGACCTACGGGCCCATCAAGCGGGACCCGCTGGCGGCGTTCCGCCCGGTCAAGAGCAGCCGCCCCGACTTTGACGCCGGGCAGTGGTCCGTCCTGCCCGAATACCTGCTGGTGGACGGCTACAACATCATCTTTGCCTGGGAGGACCTCAACGCCCTGGCCAAAGACAGCCTGGCCGCCGCCCGCCAGAAACTGATGGACATCCTGTGCAACTACCAGGGCTTTAAAAAGTGCGTCCTGATCCTGGTGTTCGACGCCTACCGGGTGCCGGGCAACCCCGGCACGGTGGAAAAGTACCACAACATCCACGTGGTCTACACCCGGGAGGCCGAGACCGCCGATATGTACATCGAGCGGGTCACCCACGAGATCGGCCGGGAGCGCCGGGTCCGGGTGGCTACCTCGGACGGGATGGAGCAGATCATCATTCTGGGCCACGGGGCGTACCGCCTGTCGGCCCGGCAGTTCCGGGAGGAAGTGGACGAGGTGGAGCGGGAGATCCGCCGGTACATCCAGGGGGAAGCGTAAAGCTGCGCCCCCAAAGACGTTTTGGAAAGCCAAAGGAGGCTACAGGACATGGAACAGCTCAGCGAAAGATTTGTCTTTACCTGCATCCGGCCCCGGGCCCAGGAGAGCCACAAGGGCAGCTATGGCCGGCTGCTGGCGGTGGCGGGCAGCCGGCGCTACCGGGGGGCGGCGGGGCTCGCCGCCGAAGGGGCCCTGCGCGCCGGCGCGGGGATCGTCACCCTGGCTTCCGTCGAGCCGGTGGTCGCGGCCGTGGCCGCCCGCCTGCCCGAATGCTGCCTGCTGCCCTGCCCGGAAGGGGCGGACGGCGGGATCAGCGCCGGCGCGGCGGAAGAGCTGCTGGCCGCCCGGGCCGGGGCGGACGTCCTACTGATGGGGCCGGGGATGGGCAACACCCCCGACACCCGGGCGCTGGTCCGCACCCTGGCCGGAGGGGCGGCGGGGACCGTGGTGCTGGACGCCGACGCCCTGAACGCCGTCTCGGCCCTGCTGGCCGCCGGCGAGGCCCTGCCCCGCCCGGCAGGCAGCCTGATTTTGACCCCCCATCCGGGGGAGATGGCCCGGCTGACAGGCCTGGCCCCGGCGGAGATCGCCGCCGACCGGCCCGGCGTGGCCGCCCGCTATGCCGGCGCGTGGGGCTGCACCCTGGTGCTGAAAGGGCACCACACCATCGTGGCCGCCCCCGACGGCCGCCTGTGGCTGAACACCACCGGCAACGCCGGCCTGGCCCGGGGCGGCAGCGGGGACGTGCTGGCGGGCATGACCGCCGGCCTGGCCGCCTGCGGCCTGCCCGCGCCCGAGGCCGCCGCCTGCGCGGTCTGGCTCCACGGCGCGGCCGCCGACCGCACCGCCCTGCGCCTGGGCCAATATGGGATGCTGCCCCACGACATCCTGGCCGACCTCGGGGCCATCTTTGCGGAGAATTACCGGTAAGCAGCGACCTGGGAGCGCGCCTTCGCGGCGCGTTTTTTGCGTCCGAAAAAAGTTTTTGGGATCCTCTTGACCCTGACGCTGCGTGATGGTGTATACTGGCATCACACGGGAGGGATGACGATGCGGACCGTAAAAGAAGTGAGCAGGATCGCCGGGGTGAGCGTGCGCACGCTCCACCACTACGACGCCATCGGCCTTTTGAAGCCGGCCAAAGTGACCGATGCGGGCTACCGGCTGTATGACGATGCAGCCCTGAGCCGCCTGCAGAACATCCTGCTGTTTCGGGAGCTGCGGTTTTCCCTCAAGGAGATCAAGGCGATCCTGGACAGCCCGGACTTTGACCCCGCGGCGGCGCTGGAACAGCAGATCCGCCTGCTGGAGCTGCAGCGCCAGCACATCGGGGACCTGATCGACTTTGCCCGTGCACTACAGAAAAAAGGAGCGTTCAGCATGGATTTCAAAGCCTTTGACACACAGGAGATGGAGCAGTACAAGGCGGAGGCCCGGGCCCGCTGGGGCGGCGGCGAAGCCTACCGGGAGTTTGCCCAAAAGGAGGCGGCAGGCGCCGACTTTGCCAAGAGCGGCCGGGAGCTGATGGAACTGCTGGCCGGGTTCGGCGCCCTGCGGCAGCTGCCGCCCGACGCGCCGGCAGTGCAGGAAAAAGTGGCCGGCCTTCAGGCGTTCCTCACGGAGCACTATTACGCCTGCACCCGCGAGATTTTGTGCGGCCTGGGGCAGATGTACACGGAGGACGAGCGGTTCCGCCGGAACATCGACCAGGCGGGCGGCGAAGGCACGGCGGCGTTTGTCCGGCAGGCCATCGAAGCCTACTGCGCCAAAAACTGATCAAAACGGACCATAATTGAAAAGAGCGGGAGGGCTGTGCGGCCTTCCCGCTTTTTGTGCCGGCCGCTTCCTTTCTGCGAGAAATATGGTATACTAAACACAACCAACTTCACCTGTTTGAGAAAGGGGCGGTCTTATGGTCAAGGCACTGGAAGCCATCATCGCAGAGAGCAAGAACATCGTCTTTTTCGGCGGGGCGGGGGTCAGCACCGAGTCGGGCATCCCCGATTTCCGTAGCGTGGACGGGCTGTACCATCAGAAGTACGATTACCCGCCCGAGACCATCCTCAGCCATACCTTCTGGGAGCAGAACCCCCAGGAGTTCTACCGTTTTTACCGGGACAAGATGATCGTCCGGGGGGCAAAGCCCAACGCGGCCCATCTGCGGCTGGCAAAGCTGGAGCGGGAGGGCAAGCTGAAAGCGGTGGTCACCCAGAACATCGACGGGCTGCACCAGGCGGCAGGGTCCCAAACGGTGTACGAGCTGCACGGCAGCACCCTGCGCAACTACTGCGTGGACTGCGGCAAGTTCTACGATGTGGATTTCATCGCCGGCAGCACCGGCGTGCCCCGGTGCACCGTCTGCGGGGGCATCGTCAAGCCTGACGTGGTCCTGTACGAGGAGTGCCTGGACGAGGCCACCATGGCCGGGGCCATCGCCGCCATCCGCAAGGCCGACACCCTCATCATCGGGGGCACCAGCCTGGTGGTCTACCCGGCGGCGGGGCTGATCCACTATTTCCGAGGGCGGCATCTGGTGGTCATCAATATGCAGCCCACCGCCGCCGACCGCTCGGCCGACCTGTGCATCGCCAAACCCATCGGCCAGGTGCTGAGCGAAGAAGTTTGCCTCGACGACGCCCTTTGACACAAAGCGCCGGCCCCCCTCTGGTACAATAGGCCGTGCAGGCGGCACGCCTGCAGGAAGGGGATCGGAACAAACGATGCTGCAACTGTGTGAACCGGCGGTCCGGCCGCGCCGCCTCTCGGCCGAGGAATTCTGCCTGCTGGCCCGGCGGGAGGCGTCCGGCTTTTACCGCCCCCGCAGCGAGGTGCTGCGGATGCTGGCGGTGGGGCAGGCGCCGGGGGTATGCGGCCCCCGGGCCGAGCCGCTGGCCGCCATGATCGAGCTGCCCCTCACCGCCAACGTGGAGGCGGCGGGGGCTCTGCGGCGGTTTCTGGGCCGGCAGGGGCTGGGCCGGGGCAGCCTGCTGGGCCCGCCGGTGGGGGACAGAGAGCTTTTGCCCCAGCTGCTGGCGGCGGCCTTGCCCCAGGCTTGCCGCCACGCGGGGGCGGGCCCGGTGTGGGCGGCCCTGGAGGCCACCCCCGAAGCGGAAGAACTGCTGCCCATGTACTTAGAAGCGGGGCTGGTGCTGCGGGCGGCCCGGCCCCTCAGCGGGCTGGCCCCCTGCTGGCTGTTTGCCCGGGCGCCGGGGCTGCGCCCGGCGGAGCTGGTCTGGGTCCCGCTGGCTGACCGGCCCCGGCTGGCGGCCCTGCTGGGGCGGGGCTGGGCGGCGGTGGCCGCCGAGACCGCCGCCGGCCAGGTGGCCCTGGGGCTGTGCCCCCTGTAAACGAAACTGGGAAGGAATGTGAAAACGATGAAACTGGTCATTCTTGAAAGCTACGTGATGGAGCCGGGGGATCTGGACTGGTCGGGGCTGCGGGCTCTGGTGCCGGACACTGTGGAGTACGTCCGCACCCCCTACGAGGAGATTGCCCGCCGGATCGGGGACGCCGAGCTGGTGGTGCTGAACAAGTGCCGGATGGACGAAGCCATCCTGGCCCAGTGCCCCAACCTGCGCTGGGTGGGCATCATCGCCACCGGCACCGACAACCTGGACCTGGCGGCCTGCCGCCGGCATGGGGTCAAGGTGGCCAACGTGCCGGCCTACTCCACCTACAGCGTGGCCCAGATGGCCTTCAGCCTGCTGCTGACGGTCTGCCAGTGCCCCGAGCGGCAGGACCGCGCCCTGCGGGACGGCTACTGGCAGCTGGACATCCCGGCAAAGTACGGCATCCTGCCCCAGGTGGAGCTGTACGGCAAGACCTTCGGCGTCTGCGGGTACGGCAACATCGGGCGGCAGACCGCGCGGCTGGCGCAGGCGTTCGGGATGCGGGTGCTGGCCTGGACCCGCACCCGCCGGCCGGAGTACGCCGGCGACGGGGTGGAGTTCGTCCCGCTGGATACCCTGCTGGCCGAAAGCGACGTGGTCAGCCTCCACTGCCCGGCCACCCCCGCCACCCGGGGGCTGATCGGGGCGGAGGCCCTGGCCCGGATGAAGCCGGGGGCCGTCCTGCTCAACACTGCCCGGGGCGCCCTGGTGGACGAAGGGGCAGTGGCCGCCGCTCTGGAGGCGGGGCGGCTGGGCTGGTACGCCGCCGACGCCTTTGCAGTGGAGCCCCTGCCGGCGGACAGCCCCCTGCGGCAGGCGCCCCGCACCCTCTTTACCCCCCATGTGGCGTGGGCCACCGGCGGGGCCCTCCGGCGGCTGATGGAGATCACGGCGAACAATCTTGCCGCCTTCCTGGCCGGCCGGGAGGAAAACATCGTCAACTGACCGGCGCCGGCGGCAGCCGGACAGCAAAAAAGCCCCGCCCGGGGCTGAGGCGCCGGGCGAGGCAGAACAGGTGTGGATTTGGATCACATGGCGGCTTGGCCCCGGCGGGGCGGAGCCGCTTTTTGTTTACAGCACGTAGCTCATGGCGTCGATGCGCTGGGTGCCGGCGTCCTCCCCGGATGCGCCGGCCTCCTCCGGCGCGTCGGAAAGGGTGACGCCGCCCACGCCGGTGGAGACGGCGCGGACCGCGCTTTCCAGAGCGGCGGGGCAGGTGATGTCCTTGCAGTCGTAGAAGGCCAGGTGCTCGAGGACGGCGGCGGAAGTCAGGCTGGCGGCCAGGGTGACGCTCTTGCAGTCCACCAGGGTCAGCCCGTCGGGGAAAGCGTCCAGCAGGCTCTGGTCCACCGTCAGCTCCATCTTGCCATACAGCGGCTTGCCCGCCAGATAGTGGACCTCCCCGTCAAAGAGGGTCTCGGTGACGGCGTCCAGCGCGTCGGCCAGGCTCTCGGGCAGGTAGATGTCCCCCTCCACCTGCAGGTATTCCAGGTTGCTCAGGGCTTCGGCGCAGTCCTCGGTCAGGCGCAGGTCCCCCAGCACCACCAGGCTGTCCCCCAGACGGCGCAGGGCCGTGCCGTTCAGGGTCAGGTCGTCCTGCTCCACCGTGACGCCGTCGGGCAGGATGGTCAGCTGGGTGTCGGGGTCGAAGAGGGGGGCCAGGCTTTCGGCCAGGCTCTCGGCGAGGTAGGCCTCCCGGGCGGCAAAGCGCACCCCCCGGGCGGCCAGCTCCTCCCCGTCCAGGGCGCTGTCCACGGCGATCAGCCGCTTGGCGGCCCAGTAAAGGCGGCCCGGCTCGGCCCGCAGGGCAAAGGCGCGGTCGAGGACGGCGTTGCTCCGCAGCACCACCGCTCCGTCGGGGTAGGTCTCCACCTTGCCGTTGACGGCGGCCTTGCTGGCCAGGACGGTGGCCAGGGAGTCGGGGCAGTAGACCATGCCGTTGATCATCATCCCCATATACTGGCGCAGGGCGTCTCCGGCGTCGGGGGTGATGGTCATCATCCCGTTCACCACCAGGTACTGCCGCCCGTTGGGGGTGTTGCGGCCGGTGAACAGGGTCTTGCCGTTGAGGGTGTTCAGGGTGGTCTCGTCGTCCAGGTCCAGCGTGTGCATGCAGTCCATCTCGAAGGGATAGCGGCTCATCAGCTCCCGGGCGCGGGCGTTGGTCATGACGATCATGGCGCTGATGCGGATGCTGTCGTACTGGGCGAGGGTGGATTCCTGCATTTTGCGCAGGTCGCAGAACATGGTGTCGATCACAAGTTTTTTGCCCATGGTTTAGTCCTCCTTGAGTGTTTGCTGTAAGTGTTTGCGGATGCGGTGCAGCCGGGTGCGGATGGTGGCGGCGGGCTCACCGGTCATTTTGGCCAGCTCGGCGGCGGTGTAGCCTTCGTCATACCGCATGGAAAAAAGGGCGGCGTCCCGCAGAGGCAGCTTGTCAAAGACGGCGGCCAGCTCCACCCCGGACATGGCCAGGGAAGCGGTATCGTCGGCGGGCTCTTCGCCGGGAGCGGGGGCGTACTTTTGCAGCAGCTCCTGCTCTTTGGCGGCCCGGCGGGCGGCGTCGCAGTAAAGGTTGTGGGCCGTCTCAAAAAGCCAGGCTTTCTGCTGGGGGGCGGACAGGGAGCTCAGCAGCCCCGCGTGGCCCATGGCCCGGAGAAAGGTCTCCTGGGCCAGGTCCTCGGCGGCGTCCTGGTCCCGCGTCAGCCGGCAGCAAAAGCGGCAGAGCTTGTCCCAAAAGCTGTCATAGAGCGTTTCCCACAAAAGATTCACCTCCCTGCAGCGGCCCGGCCCACGCTGCTGCCTTGCAGCCGCTTCTGTCTGTAAGACGAACGGGGAGGGCAGAGCGTTTCAGCAAACAGAAAAAAGGCGCAAAAAAGCCGGAAGGACCGCTCCTTCCGGCTGAATGTTTTTCAGGCAAGAATGCCGCTTTCGGCAATGGCCTGCACCGCCTGGGCGATCTGCCCGGCGGGCATGGTCAGGGCAAAGCGGACGTAGCCTTCGCCCGCGGGGCCAAAGCTGGAGCCCGGGGTGCACAGCACGCCGCTTTTTTCCACCAGGTCCATGCAGAAATCCATGCTGCTGGCGTACTTGGGCGGGATGGGCGCCCAGACGAACATGCTGCCGTGGCTGTCGGGCACATCCCAGCCGATGGAGCGCAGGCCGCCGCACAGGGCGTCCCGGCGCTGCTGGTAGACGGCGCACTGATCCCGGACCATGTCCAGGGGGCCGGTGAGGGCGGCGATGGCCGCCTTCTGGATGGGCAGGAACATCCCGAAGTCGATCTGCCCCCGCAGCCGCCGGAAGGCCGCCACCACGTCGGGCCGCCCCACCAGGAAGCTGATCCGCGCCCCGGTGACGTCGAAGCTCTTGGACAGGCTGAAGAACTCCACCCCCACGTCCATGGCGCCGGGGGTGTTGAACAGGCTGTGGCCCTCGGCCCCGTCAAAGATGATGTCGCTGTAGGCGTTGTCGTGGATCAGGAGGATGTCGTACTTCTTGGCGAAAGCCACCAGCTCCTCGTAGAGGGCGGGGGTACCCACGCTGCCCACGGGGTTGGCGGGCAGGGAGACGATCATATACTTGGCCCGGCGGGCGACGTCCTCGGGAATGCCCTTTACATAGGGTAAAAAGCCGTGTTCTTTGACCAGCGGGTAGTAGAAAGGCACGGCCCCGGCCAGCTTGGCCCCGGCAATGAACACGGGGTAGCAGGGGTTGGGCAGGAGGACGGTGTCCCCCTCGTCGCACAGCACCATGCCGATGTGGCCGCAGCCCTCCTGGCTGCCGTTGCAGCTGGCCACCTGGTCGGGGGTGATGTCCACCCCGAACCGCCGCTTGTAGTAGCTGCACACGGCCTGCAGCATCTCGGGGATGTCCCGCAGGCTGTACTTCCAGTTTTCAGGGTCGGCGGCGGCGTCCAGCAGCGCCTGCCGGATGTGGGGCGCCGGGGCAAAGTCGGGCGTGCCCACGCTCAGGTTGTAGATCGTGCGGCCCTGGGCTTCCAGAGCCACCTTCTTGTCGTTCAGGGCCGCGAAAATCTCGTCCCCGAACAGCTTCATCCGCTTGGAAAATTCCATCCTTACATTCCCACTCCTTTATGTTTGTGCTCTGCTCATTTTAGCACGTTTCGCCGGGGTTTGCAACTAGTCGATGGTGGTTGCCGTCCGGCCCACACCCAGCACGGAGGTGGAGATCTTGGCCCAGCTGTTGCAGCCGCAGACGCCGTCGGCGGTCAGCCAGTTGCGCCGCTGGTAGCCCTTGAGGGCGTTCTCGGTCAGGACGCCGAACACCCCGTCGATCCGCTCGCCGGTGGGGTAGCCCAGGGTGGACAGGGCGTCCTGCAGGATCATGACGTAGCAGCCCCGGCTGCCCCGGCGGAGGGTGGGGTAGCCCGAGGTGGTGCCCGAGCAGGCGGGCACCCCGTACCGGCGGTCAAAGTGGACCCAGGTGGGGGTGAGGGAGAGGGGCTCCACATAGCCCCAGGCCCCGGTGCGCAGGGCTGCGTTGAAGATCTCGGTGCGGTGCTCGGCGGTGGTGGTCTGCCCCACGTCGAAGGAGACCCCCGCGTAGTGCTGGCTGCGGGTGCCGTGGCCCCCCTCCCAGATGCGGCGGAAGGCGTACCCCACATGGATGCCCCGGCCATACCGGCGGCGGGTCAGGTTCCAGGCCTCCATGGCGGAGGTGGTGGTCCAGAGGGTGGGGCTGCCCGACTGCCCCCGGAACTCCCGCACCAGCAGGGTGCTCTCGGTGCTGTAGGGCATGGAGTCGTTCTCGTCCACGGTGGGATAGGTAAAGACCCGGTCGGTGTAGTTGTCGTAAATCAGTAAACGGGCCATGGCTCAGTCCTCCTCCGGCTGGGGGAGAGGCGCGGCCCCCGGCTCCAGCGCGCCGGTCAGCAGGGCCAGGCCCAGGCCCTCGGCGGCTTCCCAGGTGTCGTCGTCCACGGCGCCGGTCACCGGCAGGCCCAGGAGCTGCTGGAGGCTGCGGGTGCCCGTCTCCACCCCTTCGGTGTAGGCCGATAGGATGCCGGGGCTGGAGACGGTGTCGTAATAGTAGGCGATGCGGGACAGCATCACGGTGTAATACAGCACCGCGTCCCCCGACGAGCCCAGGGACAAGGGCGCGCCGGGATAAGGCATCCGGTTGACGGTGATGACCGGGCCCGACAGACGCAGGCGGTTGGCCTGGGCATAGAGGTTCTCCCAGGTGGAGCGGCCGGCCACGCCGTCCACCGTCAGCCCCGCCAGCCGCTGGAAGGCCCGGACCGCCGCCTCGGTGGACGCCCCGTACACCCCGTCGATGGCCACGGTGGGGATGCTGGTGTCGTAGGAGTGCATCAGGTAGAGGTAATATTGCAGCTCCCGCACGGCCCGCCCGCTGGACCCCCGCCGCAGCACGCCCGGGAACTCGCCGGGGCGCAGGCTTTCGGCAAGCAGGTCGTTGGCGATGTCGGTGTACACCTCCCGCAGCTTGTTCCAGGTGGTGCGGCCGACGACGCCGTCCGCCGTCAGCCCGAAGTACCGCTGGAAGGCTTCCACCGCCCGCTGGGTGGACGGGCCGAACCGGCCGTCCACGGTGGGGTTGTTCAGGGCGGTGTAGACGGTGCGGGCGATCTTGAGCCAGAACTGGACCAGGCGGACGTTCTGGCCCTCGTCCCCCTGGCGGAGGGCGGCGCCGGGGTAGGCGTTGGGGGTGCCGTTGTCCGACTGGATGCTGAAGAACTGGGCGTAGATCGCGTTCCAGGTGGCTTCGCCCACCACGCCGTCCGCCTCGAGGCCGAACCGCCGCTGGAAAGCCCGGACCGCCGCCTCGGTCCCGCTGCCGAACCGGCCGTCCACCGTCACCGAGGGGATGGCAGAGACGTACTGGCTGATGGTGTTGAGCCAGAACTGCAGCTGCTCCACCGCGCTGCCCCGGGACCCGGTGCGCAGGGCCGTGCCGCCCCAGGAGCCGTCCGAGAGGATGCCGGAGGCGGTCTCGCCCTCGCTGGTCAGCTCCGCCAGGTCCTTGACCGAGACGTAGATGTAGCTGATCTTGTACCAGGTCTGGCGGCCCACCACCCCGTCGGCGGTGAGGTTGAACTGCCGCTGGAACCGCTGGACCGTGCCGGCCATCTGAGAGCCGAAGATGCCGTCGGCCTCCAGCGTGCCGAAGAAGGGGTAATCCTTGGTGATGCGGTTGAGCTGCCGCTGCAGGGTGAAAACGCTGGACCCGCGGTCCCCCTGGCGCACCGGGCTGCCGGGATAGCTCTCGGGGATGGAGGCGATGTTGGAGGTGCGGACGATCTCGATGTCGTCGCCGTAGTAGTATTGGAGGATGGACAGGGGGCTGCGGCCCTGCTGGGCCAGGGTGACGGTGCCCCACTGCTTGAGGCCGGGGCAGGAGACCGTCTTGCCGTCGCAGTACTCGGAAAAATAGGGGTTGATGGTGCCGGTCTTGCGGATATAGGTGTTGAAGATGTCGTCGGTGAGGCGGACCATCACGTCAAAGACGGTGCGCCCGTGGACGTAGGCCTGGTCGTAGCCGGGGGAGCCGCTGATGTTGAAGGGATACCCCCTGGAGGGATACCACTCGGTGTAGATGCGGTTGAGGACCAGCGAGATCTGACAGTGGATGTTGGCCCGCAGCGCCGCCTCCGGCCAGGTAACACAGAATAAACCAACTGAATATTTTAACGTGTAATCGCCAAAATTTTACGAAAAACACCATGATTTGGAGTGAAATAAGGATGGCCAAAGTATGACTTATGTGGCCTGAATTTTATGGATGAATGTTGTATAACGAGGATGAAAAAGAAAGGAAAATCAATGCCTGCCAACTACTTCTACGGCCCCCAGGCGGAGCAGTTCGCCTTCTACCGCATCCCCAAAGCTCTTTTTACTCATCCGGCTTATCGCAGCATTTCCACCGACGCCAAAGTTCTGTATGGCCTGCTATTGGACCGGATGAGCCTGTCCGTCCGGAACGGCTGGCTGGACGAGCAGGGCCGGGTGTACATTGTATTCACAGTGGAAGAAATTATGGAATGTCTTGCCTGCGGCAATAAAAAGGCCGTCGGCCTTCTGCGCGAGCTGGAAACAGAAGCTGGCCTCATTGAACGCAAACGTCAGGGACTTGGCAAGCCTAACCTGATCTATGTCAAGAACTTCATCGAAGGAAACTTCTTGAAGTGTCCGAACGACACTTCTGTGAGTGTCCAAAGTACAGTTCAGGTCGTGTCGAAAGGACACGGTAATAAGACTGAGATAAACAATACTGACCTGAGTGAGACTGATTCCTTTCTTTCAGGCGCAGCCGCCGGAACGGAATCCGAAGGGAAAGATGACCACAGCCTGTATCAGGAATATTTTGCCCGGCAGTTCAACTTCGAGGCCCTGATTGCAGGCCATCCCGATGATGAGGACATGCTGCGGGAGATGTTGGATCTTTTGGTGGACACGGTGTGCAGCAAGCGCAAATTTATTCGTATTGCGGGGGATGATAAGCCCGCTGAGGTGGTGAAGGCACAGCTCATGAAGCTGAACAGCGATCATCTGCGGTTCGTCCTCATGTGCCTGAAAGAGAACACCACTCAGGTGCGGAACATCCGGCAGTACCTGCTGGCGACCCTCTACAACGCCCCCATGACCATGCACAGTTCCTATGCTGCCAGGGTACAGCATGATTTCAAAACAGGATAAAAGTTTGGCCCAGAGCTTTCTCTGGGACTTTTTTGTTAGGGGGTGATACACCATTTCAGAACAGAAACCTGGAGCAACATTACAGAAAATCCAGAGCGAACAAATCCAGAAAATCCCCATCGCAGATCTGCATCCCTTCAAAAACCATCCGTTCAAGGTCCTGGACGACGAGGCCATGCAGCGAACGGTGGAGAGCGTGGCCCAGTTCGGCGTGTTGGCCCCGCTCATTGCCCGGCCCCGGCCGGAAGGAGGTTACGAGATCATTTCGGGGCACCGCCGCCAGCACGCGGCAGAGCTGGCCGGGCTGACGACTTTACCGGTGATTGTGCGGAACATGAGCGACGATGAGGCGGTGATCCACATGGTGGACAGCAATTTGCAGCGCGAACACATCCTGCCCAGTGAACGGGCTTTTGCCTACAAAATGAAGCTGGAAGCTATAAAAAATCAAGGTGCTAGGTCGGATTTAACTTCGCCGCAAGTTGCGGCGAAGTTCCGAAGCGATGATGAAGTTGCTAAAGGGCAAGGGATTAGTGGTGATACGGTGCGTCGTTATATTCGCCTGACCAACCTTATCCCCGAACTTCTGGACCTGGTGGACCAAAAGAAAATCTCCTTCAATCCCGCTGTGGAGCTGTCCTATTTGACGGCTGCCGAACAGCGGGATTTTTTGGAGGCCATGCAGGATACCCAAAACGCGCCCTCCCTCTCCCAGGCTCAGCGGATCAAGAAGCTGAGCCAGGAGGGCAAATGCACCTACGACGCCATGTTCGACATCATGGGCGAAGAAAAGAAGGCCGAAATGGACCGCGTGACCATCAAAACCGAGGTGCTGCGGAAATATTTTCCAAGGTCTTACACGCCCAAACAGATGCAGAACACCATCATCAAGCTGCTGGAACAGTGGCAGAAAAAGCGCCAGCGCAGCCAGGAACGCTGACCTGCTGGCACGATGCAGAGACAGGAGGACATTCAATGTACGAACAGAAGATGGACAGCACTTTTTCAGAAGAATTGGAGGCAATGGAGGCGCTGGAGGCTTATGTGTCCAGACTATTCTTTTACGACGTGTATGATTTGGATTGCACTGTGACCCAGCAGGAAAACGGCTATCTGGTAGTTACTGGCCCGGATATTCCTTTATCCATCATTCGCATGGAGAATGCGCAGGACTATCATCCTGATTTTCAGAGGGCAGATGTTCTGTTTGGTTTGCCCGATATGCCCATTATGATGAGCTATTCTCCCGGGAAAGTATCGTGTGTGGCCGGTAAACGTTACCTGATTGGCCCAATGGTTTTCTTTCGATTGGGCAAGGAACTCTCTGTTGCTTCCCTCTCGCTGGGCGATTTGCAGTATGTGCTGAAATTCCTGAACAGTCACCAAAAGTTTATTACGGTCGATAGGGAAATCCTGCAGGTCATCTGCCTGGATTAAATGCAGAAACTCTAACCGGCTGGCACAAATCACAAAATACAAAACACAAAATTGGAGGAATCGCCTATGAACAAAACGAAACCCACCCTCGCACAGCAGACCTATGAGAAGGTCTGCGCCATCGAAACCATCCTGAACAGCCTGCTGGCAGACAGCACCACACCCGTATCTGGCCCGCCCGTGTCGGAGCGTCCCCTCTATCTGGCGACGGCCGGCCCCGAGATGCCTCTCTCGGTCATCCGGTTGGAGGACGCTCCCGACTATCTGCCTTGTTTCGACGAGGCCGACCTGCTGTATGGTATCCCCGGTCTGCCCATCCTCATGAGCTACTGCCCGGAGCAGATCATGGATATCGGGGAGAAATCCTACCTCGTTGGCCCCATGGTCTTTTTCCGCATCGACCGGGACGGCTGCACCGTCTCCCTTCAGGTGGCAGACTTGTATCAACTGGCCGAGTTTCTGGAAGAGCACAGCGTCATCCTGATGCAGGGCGGCGAGAGCTTCGTAGCCATCCGGCTGGACTGACCATGTGGACGGGCGTGGTATTTTTTGCGGCGGGTACCTGGTTCGGCTTTTTCATCGTGGCCCTGATGCAGGCGGGAAAGGAGGATGACCCCCATGCAGGAAGATGTGGAGAACAGAACGATCAACTTCGCCATCAGCACCACCAAGCTGACGGGCCGGACGATCCTGGCGGCAGCCCGTAAGTTCTTGCAATGGCGAGCGGGCAAGGCGCACGGCAAACCGGTGGGCAAGCAAAGTGTCAAGCAGCTTCTGCGGCAGGATCAGGGGGCCACCAACATTGAGATCGAGAAAACCGGCATCCGGGATTTCAAGCGGATCTTGGACAAGTACGGTGTGGACTACGCCGTCACCAAAAACCACGACGATCCGCCGCGGTATCTGGTTTTCTTCAAGGCGCGGGATGCCGATACCCTGACTGCCGCCTTCAAAGACTACTCCGCTAAGCTGGTCAATAAAGAAAAACGCCCCAGCGTTCTGGAGCGCCTGCAACAGTTCAAGGCCCTGGCTGCTGAGCTGGTGCCCGGCCGGATGAAAGAGAAAAAGCAGGAGCGTGGCGAACGATGAATCAGATCACCAAACGACTTGTGCTCCTGAATCTGCCCTATGCCCTGATGGGCCTTTATGCTACCAATCTGGGCTATGCCTGGCGGCTGGCCGTCGGGACTGACTTCTCTGAAAAGATGATGTCCCTCATGTCTGTCCTGCCCGACGCCCTGAGCCGCATTGTACCCAGCTTCCACCCACTGGACCTGGCTGTAGGTCTGTGCTGCGGCGCAGGGCTGCGACTGGCCGTCTACCTCAAAGGCAAGAATGCCAAAAAGTACCGCCACGGCAGCGAGTACGGCTCGGCCCGCTGGGGCAATGCCAAGGACATCGAACCGTATGTGGCCCCCAAGTTTGAGGACAACATCATCCTGACCCAGACCGAACGCCTCACCATGTCCAGCCGGCCCAAAGACCCCAAGACGGCCCGGAACAAAAATGTCCTGATTGTAGGCGGCTCCGGCAGCGGCAAGACGAGATTTTGGATCAAGCCCAATCTCCTGCAAATGCACAGCTCCTATGTCCTCACTGACCCGAAAGGCACCACGGTTTTGGAGGTCGGCAACGCCTTTTTGAAGAAAGGCTACCGCATCAAAATTTTCAACACCATCAACTTCAAAAAGTCGATGCATTATAATCCGTTCGTGTATATCCACTCAGAAAAGGACATTTTGAAGCTGGTCACGACCCTCATGACCAACACCCGCGGCGAGGGAAAAGGCGGTGATCCATTTTGGGACAAGGCAGAAAAGCTCTTGCTTACGTCGCTTATTGCCTATATCCACTACGAGGCCCCGGAGGAGGAACAAAACTTCGCCACCCTGCTGGAATTTCTCAACATCATGGAAGTCCGGGAAGATGACGAGGAATTCCAAAATCCGGTGGACCTGATGTTCGAGGACCTGGCAAAACAGAAGCCGGACCACTTTGCGGTGCGGCAATACCGTCTTTACAAGCTGGCGGCCGGCAAGACTGCCAAGTCGATTTTGATTTCCTGCGGTGCTCGCCTTGCCCCCTTCGACATCGCAGAACTGCGGGAAATTACCACCTACGATGAGCTGGAATTGGACACCCTGGGCGACCGAAAAACAGCGCTGTTCCTCATCATGAGTGACACAGATTCCACGTTTAATTTCCTGATTTCCATGGTGTACACCCAGTTGTTCAACCTGCTCTGTGAAAAGGCGGATGATGTATACGGCGGGCGGCTGCCCGTCCATGTGCGGTGCCTCATCGACGAGTGCGCCAACATCGGCCAGATCCCGAACCTCGAAAAGCTGGTGGCCACCATCCGCAGCCGGGAAATCTCGGCCTGCCTGGTTTTGCAGGCGCAGAGCCAGCTGAAAGCGCTGTATAAGGACAACGCCGACACCATCATCGGGAACATGGACAGTCAAATCTTTCTGGGCGGTTCGGAAAATACCACTCTCAAGGAGCTGGCAGCCACGCTTGGGAAAGAGACGATCGACATTTACAACACTTCGGACACCCGCGGCAACAGTCCGTCCTTTGGCACCTCGTACCAAAAGACGGGTCACGAGCTCATGAGCCGGGATGAGCTGGCTGTTATGGACGGCGGCAAGTGCATCCTGCAGCTGCGGGGCGTCCGGCCTTTTCTGTCCAACAAGTATGACCTGACCCAACACCCCAATTACAAGCTGACCGGCGACTACGACAAGAAGAACCTTTTTGACATCGAAAAGTTCCTCGATCGCCGACTCAAACTCAAACCGTCGGACGTGTACGATGTGGTGGACGCAGATAACGTATAATTTTTGAACCGTTGGCCCTTCCAAAGAGGGCCATTTTTATTTACCCCAGGCCCAGGATACACCGGCAAATCAGCCCCCGCTGCGGTTGGCAGCTATAAAAAACGAGATTTCAGGTGTGTATCCGACCGGCCGCAATCTCTTTTTTACACAGGAGGAAACTACCATGGAATTTTTCAACTCTGCAATCGAAGTCCTGCAGACCCTCGTTGTGGCTCTGGGCGCTGGTCTCGGCGTGTGGGGCGGCGTGAACCTGCTGGAAGGGTATGGCTCGGATAACCCCGGCTCGAATGCTCATGTGTCGTAAAGAAACACAGAAAAATTTGATAGACAGTCCTACTATATCCGTAAAAAAATGTTTACAAATGGAGCGCACAGAGTTATACTTGTCATCATAGGTTGCCTTGGGTTTCCGCTCTTTGGTATACCCCTTGACGCTGATCACTTCCGGTTCGATCACTTCCGCAGGCTTTTCATCACCGACGGGTGTACCGAACAGATTCAGCTGTCCGTCCAGCTGGTCATGGCGTATTTCACTGGTTGAGCCAAAGACCTTGTTCTTAAGATACGCAAGCTGAGACTGGAGATTCGCGATCAGAAGGTCTTTTTCACTGTCCTTCGCATTGCGTTCTTCCAGCATCTTCTGCAATGAACTTATGAGTTCGTTCTGAGTGCTGATTGTTTTATTCAGTTGTGAGATTGTATCCTTAAGCTCTAAGAGCTGGATATCTTTTACTCCTGAAGGCATGGTCTTCTGCTCCGTTTTTTGATACTTCTATTGTACCATAAACAGGTGCAAAAGCCTAGAAAAATCAAGCGTTTCAGGCACTTTTTATTGCCTTTGGCTGCTCGATCTCAAGACCGGACATGAGCCAGTCAAACTGCCTCCATGTAATGGTTTTCACCTCGTCACGGTTACGTGGCCACCGGTATTTTCCGGTGTTATGATCGAGGCGTTTATATAAAAGCACAAAACCGTCATTCTCATGAAGGAGTGCCTTTATCCTGTCATTGCGTCTGCCGCAGAAAAGGTAGAGCGCGGTGGTATGCTCCGGTTCAAAGTGAAGCTGGTCTCTGATGATGGCGCACAGACCATCGATTGATTTTCTCATATCGGTGTAGCCACAAATGATATAAATATCTGTTGCAGCTGTAATGTCGCCTAGCATGATGCACCTCCCACAGACCGGATGATCTGTGCTAAAAGTGCCGGATCTATATCATTTGAAATCCTGATCAGGGCGGAGCCGAGTTTGATCTCAGCAGTTGCTTCCATACAGTTTGTATCCGTATGATCCGGAAGCACGCTTAAAAGCTGTGGTGTCTCTTCGTGCAGAACAGGCTGGTCAACGATTTCAAGTTTGACAACATCCTGTTGTTCCGAAGGCTTATAGCCTCCCCGGCCTGTTGCCGGCGGAATATCATAGCAGGATTTTTTGCGAAGCCGCTTGACCCAGTTGTAGAATGTACCGGGTTTGATCCCGTGCTCGTTGCACCACTGAAAATCGCTTAGTCCGCTGCTGCGACATTCCATGATGAGCCGGTATTGCTCATCGGCAGTTCGTCTTTCTGTCTGCATAAATGTAACCTCCATAATTGTAGTAAAATGCTTGCTTACTGCTAGATCCTAGCGCCGGATCATAGAGTAAAATGCTGGCATATGTGATTACTACTATTATGGCAAATATATGACCAAGCGAACAGATACCCTTATATTAGGCGCTTACCTTTAAGGAGAGGTTATAATGAACAAAGTAAATATAAAAGATAGTCAAAATTTTATTACTTCAAAATATCACATAGAAAAAATAATGAATTGCATAAGTTTAGATGAAAAAGATAACATCTTTGAAATAGGTGCAGGGAAAGGTCATTTTACTGCTGAATTGGTAAAGAGATGTAATTTTGTTACGGCGATAGAAATTGATTCTAAATTATGTGAGGTAACTCGTAATAAGCTCTTAAATTATCCTAACTATCAAATAGTAAATGATGATATACTGAAATTTACATTTCCTAGCCACAATCCATATAAAATATTTGGCAGCATACCTTACAACATAAGCACAAATATAATTCGAAAAATTGTTTTTGAAAGTTCAGCCACAATAAGTTATTTAATAGTGGAATATGGTTTTGCTAAAAGGTTATTAGATACAAACAGATCACTAGCATTGCTGTTAATGGCAGAGGTAGATATTTCTATATTAGCAAAAATTCCTAGGTATTATTTCCATCCAAAACCTAAAGTGGATAGCGCATTAATTGTATTAAAAAGAAAGCCAGCAAAAATGGCATTTAAAGAGAGAAAAAAATATGAAACTTTTGTAATGAAATGGGTTAACAAAGAGTATGAAAAACTGTTTACAAAAAATCAATTTAATAAAGCTTTAAAACATGCGAGAATATATGATATAAACAATATTAGTTTCGAACAATTTGTATCGCTATTTAATAGTTATAAAATATTTAACGGCTAAAAACAATAGGCCACATGCAACTGTAAATGTTTAGTTATAGGTAGGGTAGCATAAGTTAAAATGCTATTCTGCCTTTTAAAAGTATGGTATACATTCCAGAGAGAGATTGGATATGTTCCCGTATACCGATAGTGCCAAAAGCGAAGTGGATATGTTTCCGAGAACGGACGTACTCAAATGACATTCATTCTGTCCTCTCCAGCCAGCTCATGGAGGGAAACGACCATGAGTAAACTTCTCCCCTATGAAACAATCGTTAAAGCCCATGAGGGCGACCCGGACGCAATCGACACGGTTCTTTCCCACTACGCCGGATATATCCGCTACTTCTCCAAAATAAACGGACAGGTCAACTCCGAGGTGGAGGACTATGTGAAGCAGCGGCTCATTGCCGCGCTGTTCAAATTTCGCTTTGACCGTTGAGTTATATCCAATGTCAGACAAGAAAAAAATCAAGCTGATTTTCAAACCGTCTCATTGCATGGAATAATCTGCTCCACTATAATTAAGGCAGGAGGTGTTGAGAGATGGCGAATGAAGATAAAAAAGATTTTAATGCCATGCTACATGATAGCAAGGATATGCCTAAATTTCAGATTATTACCGACCAGAAAAGCATTGAGAAATATGGCGGAAGCAGAATGTATTTTGCCCCACCAATCGAATATGATAAAGTGATGAAACTAATTCCTTATGGCAAAGTAATCACTGTCGGAAAAATCCGTGAAT
>ERZ1090869.66-NODE-66-length-54467-cov-56.570132_pt1 | contig 54467 bp, 62 predicted proteins | sample MGYA00478474_ERZ1090869 | MGnify/ENA primary metagenome ERZ1090869 (study PRJEB33644, sample SAMEA5815748) | chicken gut metagenome | biome: Chicken; feature: Gastrointestinal Tract; material: Caecum | place: Ireland | collected 2019-01-01 | study: A study of the... | reverse complement strand
TAGCGAAGCTACCCTTCCCTGTATCTTTTGTATATTTGCATCCGATATGTTACGTGCCTACAAATATAGAATCTATCCGACTGGCGAACAAAAGGTTCTGTTCGCCAAGACTTTCGGCTGTTGTCGTTTCGTATATAACTGGGCATTGAACCTTAAAATCACTGCATACAAGGAACGTAAGGAAACACTTGGCAATGTATCTCTGACGAATCTGATGAAGAGTGAGCTGAAAGCGGAACACGAATGGCTTTCAGAAGTCAATTCCCAGTCCTTGCAGAGTGCATTGCGCAATCTTGATACCGCTTACAGCAACTTTTTCCGTAACACCAAGGCTGTCGGTTTCCCTCGTTTCAAATCTCGTAAGGACAGGCAGAGCTTCCTTTGTCCGCAACATTGCCGTGTTGACTTTGAACGAGGAACAGTCACGATACCCAAGGCAAAGGATATTCCTGCCGCACTACACCGCAGGTTCAAGGGAATGGTGAAGAGTGTCACCGTCAGCATGACACCCTCCGGCAAGTATTTTGCATCAGTTTTGGTAGATACGAACTTGCAGGAAGTTCCAACGGTTGCTCCACACGACCATACTGCCTTAGGGATAGACCTTGGCATTAAGTCACTTGCCGTTTGTTCTGACGGGCGTACCTTCGACAATCCCAAGAACCTGCAACACAGCCTTGACCGCCTTGCCGTATTGCAAAAGCGGTTGAGCCGCAAACAGAAAGGTTCTTCCAACCGGAATAAAGCTCGTATTCGTGTAGCCCGTTTGCAGGAACATATCGCCAACAAGCGGAAAGATAATCTTCACAAAATCACCTATGCGCTCACGCATGACAGCCAAGTGCGCACCATCTGCATGGAGGATTTGAATGTGAAAGGGATGCAGCGCAACCACCGTTTGGCTCAAGCTGTCGGGGACGCATCTTTCGGAATGTTCCTGACACTACTTGAATACAAGTGCAAATGGTATGGCGTAAATCTTGTCCGTATAGACCGATTTGTCCCCAGTTCAAAGACCTGCGGCAAATGTGGCTACATATACAAAGGGTTAAAACTGAGCGAGCGAAGTTGGACTTGCCCTGTTTGTGGTACAGGGCATGACCGAGACTTCAACGCAGCTTGCAATATCAAAGAATTTGGCTTGAAAGCCCTACCCACGGAGCGTGGGAAAGTCAAGCCTGTGGACTGCCCAACGGTGGATGACCGACCTTGTGTCCTAAAAAGCCGTGGCAGGAAGAAGCAGGAAAATAGAGGAGAAGTTTGTATCTCCGAAGCCGCTAAATCTTTAGTTTAGCGGTAGTTCACATAGTGCTGAATTAGCCACTTTCTTGTCGCAGAGCACCGAAAGCATGCTTTATGATTTAAATCGAGATTTTGGGACGATATTGACGCAAATAGGCGATGTTAAGTGGGTGAATGATTACGCGCTGTCTAAAGTCGTCATAGAACTAAAGAAAAGATTGGCTGAGACGGAAGAAAAATTAAAGGAGAAAATGGAGAATAACAAATAAAGTGCTATCTTTGCAGTACTAACAAGAGATGGGTAAGTATGGATTAGCTAACATACAATGAGGTCTGCATTCCTTCCCATCTCTTCTCTTTTAAATGCAGATAAAAAACAGGGGAAAGGTATTTTTTATTAATTAAATGCAGAAATTATGAAATACAACATTTTAGATTTCAACCAAGAGGCTGTGCTATCTATTTATAAAATAATTAAAGACAAAAATGGAAAGGATAGAAAGATAGCATTGGACGTATCTGATTTACTAATAATACAGGTAATTGCGGATATTATACATCGTGATAAATTTACCAAGCAAATCATAGACGATAAACTTTATTATTGGATAACATATAATCTTATTCTTGAAGATTTGCCAATATTGAATATAAAGAAACAGGCTTTATCTGATAGAATAAATAAGATGGTAGAATTAGGCATATTAGAAAAAAAAGTAGTAATGGCGCAAGGCCAAGGCACATTTACATCATTCCGCTTGACTGGTCTATATGAAAAAATTAAGTATTCAACCACATCATATTATGACACTCAACTACAAGAGGGGGGTCGTAGTCAACTACAAGAGGGGGGTCGTAGTCAACTACAAGAGGGGGTCGTAGTCAAATACGAACCAAAAGACTATAATAATACTAATAACTCTTCTACTAATAAACAAAATAAAGAAATATATAAAGAAATAGTTGATTTCTGGAATGAGAACACCAAATCGTTTGCTAAAGTCCATGTTATTTCAGAGAAAATAAAGTCAGCAATTAACTCAAGAATCAGGGATGGATATTCGGTTGATGATATTAAAAAAGCTATATTGCTTTGTGAGTCGTTGCCTGATTTCTACAAGGGAGGAGATAGTGGGAAATTGTGGAAAGCAAGTTTCATGTGGCTTATAAGCAATACAAAAGGCAATTTTGATTCCATACTGTCAGGAGCATTGCATAATTCTCCTTCTGCTAAAAGAGACTATGATATGATCATCAATTTGGGAGACAAGGCTTATAAAGAGGCGTACACTCCATCATGTGATGGTATATCACTGTTTTGGAATGATAATGTCAATGCCTATTGTACAACTAATAATCCTGAATGGGGAGTATATGATGGATATAAGCCCAATGAACGCCCTAATGGAGCAACGGTGTACTGCCAAGGCGTTTATTATAGTTGGAATTCAGAAAAAAAAGAGTGGAAAAGAAAACCATTGAACCATGAATAACGAAGAAATAAAAAAGACCCTTGCTCTGTTCAGAAATGATGGAGAATTATTTGAAATACGTCTTTTTAATCCACTAAACAAGAATGACATCTATTCAGGAGTGTTTAGAGACGCAAATAAAGCCGTAGAATCAATTCAAAGATTCGATGATAGGTATAATATCTATTTTACCTTTAACGAGCTAAAAAACGCTTTAGATGGCTTGCCTCAGTTTAACAATATGGTGAAAGGAGCACCTGCTATAAAGGACGCTGATATTCAAAAAAGACGTTGGGTGCTTATTGACTTTGATCCAATACGCGAAGGTGGCGTAAAGGATGTAGCAAGTACTGATGAAGAAAAAGAATATTCTCGCAAGACAGCAAATGCAGCCAGAACCTTTTTAAAAGCGAATGGGTTTAATTATCCAATCGTTTGTGAATCTGGTAATGGATACCATTTGATGTATAAAGTAAATTTAGAGAATACTGATGAAAATACAACTATTATCAGGGATTTTTTGAAGTACTTATCTTCCAAGTTTACTGATGACCATGTTGATGTTGATGTGAAGGTATTTAATCCAGCGAGAATAACAAAGCTCTATGGCACGTATTCGAGAAAGGGAGGCAATACGTCTAATAGACCACATCGAATTAGCAAAATATTAGTCGTACCGCAAGAAATTAAAGAGAATAATATATCTTTATTCAAAAGACTCGCTGATTATATTCCGAAAATAGAACCAATAGTTCGATTTAATAACGGTAATAGGGAACAATTTGATATTGATAACTTTATCAGTAAGCATGGAATAAAAGTACATAAAGAGACATTGCTTGGTGATGGGACAAGAAAAATCATATTAGACGAATGCCCATTTGATCCTTCGCATAAACATCCAGATTCGGCTATTTTTGTATCTAAAGATGGCATAGGTTTTACTTGTTTTCATAATTCATGTAGCCAATATACTTGGAGGGATTTGCGCTTAAAATATGAGCCTAATGCTTACGATGTTACTCCAAGAAATAATATCCAATATGGGAATAATAACTATCCAATTCCTGCAAAAAAAGAAATAAAAATCAAGGAGGAAACGGAGGAGTTAGGCAAGAAATGGTTTAGCATGAAGGATATTAAAAAGATAAATCTGACAGAAATCATAAGTCTAAAAACAGGCTTCCATGTATTGGATAGGGCTATGGTTGGGTTAAATCTTGGAGAAGTATCTATTTTGTCTGGGAGTAATTCCAGTGGAAAATCATCATGGCTAAATACATTAATTCTCAATGTTGTAAATCAGGGATATAAGGCTGCATTGTGGAGCGGAGAATTACGTCCAGATATTCTAAAAACTTGGATTCAAATGGTTGCCGCAGGCAGTAGGAATTTAGTTGAACGAATACCTGGCGCTGGAAAGTATGATGTTTTGCCTGCTGCTGCTGAAAAAATAGATAATTGGCTTGATGGGAAGTTCTTTTTGTATAATAACGAGTATGGATCTAAGTTCGCGCAGCTTTTTAACGATATGAAGGAGATGGTTGATAATGGTGTAAAGCTCTTGATTCTTGATAACTTATTTTCTCTTGATATTGATTTATTTGATGGAGATAAAAACAATAAGCAAAAAGAGCTAATTTTGAAAATATGCGAGTTTTCTAAAAAGAATCAAATCCATTTAATTCTGGTCTGCCATCCGCGTAAACAAGTTGAATTTCTAAGAAAGGATTCAATTAGTGGAACAGCCGATTTAACAAATGCTGTTGACAATGTATTTATAATCCATCGAGTTAATAATGATTTCATTAAACGTGGAGGAGAGTTTTTAGGGAAGGATAAGGTTGCCAGATATACGGGATTTGGAAACGTAATAGAGGTGGCTAAAAACCGAATGTATGGCGTAGTGGATTATTTGGTGGGAATGCACTATGATATACCAAGCCGAAGATTCAAAAATGAAGAAAATGAAGATATATATTATGGATGGGAAGAAGCACCTAAACCATACTCTTTTACATATCCTCAATCCGAATCATGGCATAATCAAGAACCGAGAGATATTAATCAAAATAAGGATAATGGACTGCCATTCGCAAGTGGAGATGAAAGTTGCCCTTTTTAAAAAGAAAATGTTTGTATTACAGTAATTTTTACTATATTTGCGCTATAAAACAACTTATTATGATTGATTTAGAACAATTTAAAAAAAACGCTATCGAAAGAGGTCTCTGTCAAGGTTATACTGACAAATGGACTTCTGAAAAAAGCAATAGAGAATTATTTGAAATTGCTTGTGACGCTAATGGAGCAGAATTTATGGCTGCTTCTGTTGCCGAGGGATGGGGTGTATCCCCTGAATATTTTGCAAAGAAATTTAAAGCCTATGTAAATGGGAAATATATTTGCGAATATAAAAATGATAAAGGGCATGGATACACTGGGGCTATGTTGTGTGAATACAACGACGACAACTTTGAGGTTTCTACTACTCTTTTGTGTATATTGGATAGTAATACAGACCTCAAAATAAAACCCAATCATTTTTGCAAAATCTTTATTGCGGGTGATAGTAGGATAGACATAAGCATTGGAGCAAATAGCAGATGTTTTATCTATGTATATGGAGGCTCTCCTTTGATTACAGGAGACGTAATCAATAGCCGCGTTATAGTTGAACGAATAATGCCGAAAGACAATGAGTGATCCAGTTTTTTATATGCAAGAAATAGGGAAGCCGACAACGCAACCCGTTAAAAACTTAGAGGTAGATTTCCCTGGTATGAAGTATGTGTCATGCAAAGGACTATCCACTAAGGGTAAGCCAAGAATTTATTCAGAAGTATTTCCTGAAAGCAATGGAAGTAATTACTACATACCCGATACTCCAACGGTAGATGCTACAGATGTTGAATTCGTGTTTGCGTTTATAGGAGTCAATCGTCGTGATACTTTCGACAACTTTTACAATTATATTCTTGGAAAAAAAATATTGTATTGGGATACTATCAGAAAAAGACAAGCAGAGATTATTCTCTCTGATAAAGTAGAGCCATCTTCTGATTATCTGCATGGAAATTCCCCATATATTTTAGCAACATTTAAATTTACTAATATCAACGGTCTTACGACTATTAAAAACTAACAAGAAATGAAGAATTTTGAAGACGTAAAAAAACATTTTAAAGAGAATTATTATTCTAAAGATGTTGTATCAAAAGCTATTGGTTATTTGATAGCTCTTAATGTAATGAATGATGGAGACGGACTTATTTACAGATCAGGAGAACGTAATAGAACTTTTAAGGATTTTACAGATTGGTTTTATGGGAAAGAAAAATCTGATGAATTGTTAAGTCTTGAAAGAATAAGAGAAGCTGTTTCAAAGGAAATGGATTACTTGAGTTCTGATGAATATAAAATTTCGGCTTTTACCTTAAATGCAAGAAATGTTAGTTATGCGATTAGCTTGCGTCGTATTTATGATGAAGTAACAAAAGCATGTAATGAAATTAAAGCGTTGTAATGCTCTTGCGTATATTATCATTATATTATTAGTGATAATAGCAATTGTACCGTATTTTAATAAACCATTAGAGAAGTCTACTACGGTTTTTCAGACGGATACGGTTTGGGTAGTTAAATATGATACTCTTGAATTAGTTTCTCCAATATTTAAAGAAAAAAAGATTGTTGATACTATTTACATATACACCTCTGATTCTTCTAAAATAATACTTCCAATAGAACAGAAATATTATAAAGAAGATGGTAGATATGAAGCTTGGGTGTCGGGGTATAATCCTTCATTGGATAAAATAAACGTCTTTAATAAAACGGAATATAAGACCATAACAAATACGGAAACGAAAACCATATATCCCCCTAAAAAAATACAAGGGTATCTTTATGGACAAGTTTCTTACTTTGATCAGAACTATATACCAACTTTAAATGTTGCTATTACATTCCCAAAAGGATTTTATTTAAATGGTGGTATAGGAGTCTTTGGAAACAAGCCCTTATATAATATTGGCGCAGGATATAAAATCTGGTAACAGAAATCTTTAGTTTAAATTTTGTTCATAATTGTTTTGAGCGGTGAGACTTAGTTCTTGCCGCTTTTTTATAAAATAATGTTAAATCCTGAAAATATTATATTTTTATTTGGCGGTATATGGTAATTAACGCTATATTTGTGCTGTTAAACCAATAAACAATAAATAACATGAAGTTAGAAAATCTTATTAAGGTTAAAAATTACGCTGATATGAAAGGTGTTACCGTACCGTGGATTTGGAGATTAATCAAAAGAGAAAAGTTAGAATGTACATACATTGATGGAATGTGCTTTATTGTATTGTCTGATGAAGAATTGAAAGACTACAAAAAGTTTAGAGAGACGCTTAACTCTCTGTTGAGCAAATAATAATAGTAGGCACTTATATACGTCCTAACATCAAGTAAATAGTTAAATAAACTAATATAGTTACATTTTAGTTTACCTTTTACTATATTTGTACTGAATCAATAGAAATAAGCTATGTTACGAGCCTATAAATACAGATTACATCCTACAAAAGAACAGAAGATTTTCTTTGCGAAGTCTTTTGGGTGTGCGAGGTATGTATATAATTGGGCTTTGAACAAACGCATTGAAGCATATCAGACAGAAAAAAGGCGGATAAATTCTATTGATCTGTGCAAGATGCTTACAGGCTTGAAAAAGGAAGAGGGAATGGGGTGGCTAAAAGAGGTGTCAAACGAATGCCTGCAACAGTCAATCCGTAATCTTGATTCCGCTTTTACGAGATTCTTTAGGGAAAAGAAAGGATTCCCTAAATTCAAGTCAAAGCATGATAATAGACAGTCGTATAAAGCTATCAATTCAGTAGTGGTTGACTTAGACAGCGACAAGGTAAAACTCCCAAAGATAGGATGGGTAAAGTTTGCAGCTAACCGTGCATTTGAAGGGAGAATAACTTCAGTTGTAGTATCAAAAACTCCTACTGATAAATACTATATTAGCGTATTGGTGGATGATGGTAAAGATTTTCCAGATAAGGAAAACATAACATATGACGGGACTATTGGGATTGATGTAGGCATTAAAGACTTTGCAGTATGTTCCAATGGTGATGTGTATAAGAATCCAAAATACTTGGAGAAATCAACAGTCAAACTAAAACAACTGCAAAGACGTTTCAGTAAGGCCAAAAAAGGAGGGAATAGACGTGAAAGAATTAGAAAGCGGTTAGCAAGACAATATGAGAAAGTAACCAACCAACGGATAGACTATCTTCACAAGATTAGTACTAAACTCGTTCGTGAAAACCAAGCGATTATTATAGAGGATTTGAACGTCAAGGGTATGATGAAGAATCATCATTTAGCCCGTTCAATAGGTTCTGCTGGTTGGTCTACTTTCTTTTCCATGCTTGAATACAAGTGCAAATGGTATGGAAAGACTTTGATTCGCATCGGTAGATTTCAGCCTTCATCTAAAATGTGTGGATGTGGATATGTAAACCGGGGAATGAAACTATCTGACCGTACATGGACTTGCCCTAAGTGTGGAATAGTAAATGACAGAGATTTACTTGCAGCCCAGAACATTAAACGGTTCGGACTGCAAGAACAGAATTTATTAACAGAACCGGTGGCACACCGGGGTTTGGACGGTGAGAACCCAACTATGGACGAACGTGGCAAAAGTCACCTAAGAAGTAGTGGTTCAGTGAAACGTCAAAATAGACAAGTGTAAACTTGGATATAAGTGCCTACGACTTAAAAAAGTTATATTTGTATCGAATTCATAATTTAAAATATAAAAATCATGGTAACGAGAGAAGATGAATCTTTGATAGACATGTTGCTTTATGCAAAAATATCGGAACTTCCCGATGAATACGATGGGAATAGAGTATGGGCGCAAGCTATTGTAAAACTGAAACGTAAATCTGGTTGTGAGGATTATGTTATAGCAGAACATGATTTCTTTTCATGGGAGGAAGTCAATGTAAAGAAAGAATCTCCTAACAAAGGTATTCCACATAGTGTAGTGGCTATTTATCCCTATTTAAGCCTTAGTGCTTCTGACACTCCGGCTGTTGAAACCAAAGAGGATATTATCAACTTTATCAGCCAAAGAGAGCGTGTAGAACGAGATAGCCTAATCGGACTTGACAACGATACGCTGAAAAAACGTTTGTTGAACATCTGCATTAAAGAGAAAATTAGTAGGTTCAACGGAAGAAAAACTATTGCTGATTACATGTTAGGCGTAGAAGATCCTGAAAATCCTACAGAAAGCAAAGTCATAGATAAATCTGCTGCCTCCGAAGTTGATACTGAAACATTAGACGAATCACCCAAAAGAAGAGGACGCAAACCTAAAACTGAAAATGATGGAAACTAAAACTAAAGAAGAATTGAACAAAGAACTACGCGTTAAGATCGCAAAGCTGAAAGGGCTTTGCGATAACGCACATTATGGCGAGAAATTAATCAATGACATCTTATCAATAAAGGAACAATTATGTGTTGAACCTACATTGATACATGTGCCTTGTTCTGAAACCCAAAAGGAACTCGATTTTGAGAGTTTTAAACTGTACGAAACAAAATCTGGGATAATAGTAAGCGCAAATGGTTTTAGAATGTATGTAAGACCGTGGCTGCATTCCCTTTATGGACATTTGAAGTCTCTTATTGAACTGAAGGGGAATTATGACCTCTTAAACGAACAAGAAAAAGAGAATTATGATTTGCTGTTATCTGGAACTTTCTCTATTATACTAAATCCTCTTATTTGCTTTACAAATGACGAATATTGGATTGATTTAGCTACATATATAACTAAAAAGCAAATAGAGTTCTTCCAAAGCAAATTAGACGCCCCTCTTCAAGAAGAAACTCCAATTGAAGACGAAGAGTTTAGAAAGAATATTTTGGCGGCAGAGAGATTTAAACAAGAAGTTTTAAAAGAAGGAGAAAATGAAAGAGGAGAATAACAGTAATTGTGTTCATGTAGTAGGTAGTGCAAAACCTATTGCATGGGAGAGTAGCTATGCTAAGCCGTTTGGGATGATAGAGTTCCCAGAGGATTTTGAAACAAAGAGCATAGATAAAGTTGCGCAGTTCAAATCAATTGCAAATTCTCTTGCATCTCTTTATGAAAGAAAAAACAGTGATTATGGCGATTCATTTGGCGAAACATTTAAAAAACTTGGGATTATATCCTCCATTACGCGAATGAGCGACAAATTGAATCGCATTATCTCTTTAACAACTAAAAAGAATCAAAAAGTTAATGACGAATCTATAGCGGATACATTAATGGACTTGGCTTCTTATTCAATAATGACATTAATCGAATTAGGCTATGGCAAAGAAAAAGGTACAGATAAAGGCGAGTACGAAGGTAACGGAGAGTGGGAGAAAGCCCCCAGTCAAGCCGCAACTAAGGTCTAAAGCGCCCGGATTATTTACAGAGAAAATTGTATTCGTAGTCAATTCCAAGAAGAATAAATCCTGATTACATAATATGTTATTTCTTTTATAATTTATAATATAATAAAAAAGGTTAGTTTCTTGTTTATATTTGGATAATATATTATATTCTTTAAAAGGAATAACATATTTTATTTTGTCCTATAAAAAACAACGCCATAATATTTCATTTTATAAAAAATAGCGTTATATTTGTATATAATTTAATATAATATAGAATGAAAACAACAGTTACAATGAAGTCAAAAGACAGGGAATTATTTGGAGTTACAATTAGGCAAGATACTAAAAGTCAATTCTTGTCTGTGACAGATCTGCAAGAAGCTTATACACGAGCAAGAATTGAGAAAGGGTGGTCTGATAGAAGAATAGAACATATTTTATCGAATATTGGATCTGCTGAAAGAATTTATTATATACTTGAAAAACAAGGGTTTATAAAAACCGCATTTCCGGCTTTTATGGAAGAAGTAAAAGAAAGCTCTCTTGTAAAAGTTATGAAGAAATACGGAGCATATAAAACTTGTGGAGCAAGAGAAAATAAAAGCACGATGTGTAATCCTTATATTTGGGTATTATTGGCGTTAGAACTTAATCCGGAAATATATGCAACTGTAGTAATGTGGTTAACCGATAACTTGATCATCAATAGGATTGAGGCAGGAGATAGATATAACGAGTTATGTGTTGCTGCATCTGTTTTTAGTAATGTTGATTATAGAGTTATAGCAAAAGGGTTAAATTATATAGTATTTAATATACATGAAACGTTGTTGCGAAATAAAGCCACACAAGACCAATTAAAAGAATTAGATGATTTACAAAAATCTTTAGCTTTTGCTATAAATATGGGTTATATAAAATCATTTGAACATTTAGTGAATGAAATGAGATTATTATACTTAAAAAAATGGAATAATGGAAAAATTAATAGTTAGAGCGACTATCTTTGGATTAGCTATTTATCTGTTAATCGTATTTTGTTTTGCATGGAGTGGAGTATTAATAACATTTGATGGCTATGTTATCTTATTAGATTATTGTTTGTATAGGCTTGCTTGTGACGAAGGTAAATATCATTGCAAGTATGCAAGAGCTATACCACTTAATCTTATGTTTACCGATACTATTACTTGTATTGACAATACATTCAATATTATGCCTACGGCAGAGGTATATTTGCTTATTGTATCAGTTACATGGGCTATTAGTATTATTGTTACGGTGCATTTAGGTATTAATCATTTTAGAAAAGTTCGTCGGCTAAAGAATATCAAGCAACGATACGAAGAATTTAAACTCAAAAAGTAGATAGGCTGCATGATTTGTATTGATGAAGAAATGGCTTCTAAAGTTGGTTTAGAAGCCGCAGCCGTCTACTATTATATGCGATTGATACTATGTACTAAAATGTATCAAGAATCGTTTAAAGGCTGCATGGTAAAACGAGAGAAATATACTGGATTTATTGCAATAGCAAAACTAAAAGAATTAATTCCTTTCCTTTCTACAAAGAAAATATACAATGCCGTTAATAGGCTCGTTGAACATGGATATATTAGGGAAGTGAATTATAGGTTATCTGGAATGAACACTACCAAATGTTACCAATATGTAGAAAACAACTAATTAAAAACTTTAAAAACAACAAGTATCACATGGAAAGATTATCTAACAATCAAATCTTCCAATATAATGGGAGTCCTATCACTTTTCAAAAAGGAGATAGTGTAATGGTAAATGCAACACAAATGGCGAAGCCGTTTGGAAAGCGCTGCAATGACTTTTTATCAACAAAACAAACCAACGAGCTAATTAGTTCATTATCAGCCAAAACGGGAATTCCCGCAACGGAATTAGTAACTGTAAATCAGGGAGGCAATAATCAAGGAACTTGGTTACATGAAGATTTGGCCTTAATATTTGCTCAATGGCTTTCTTCTGATTTCTATTTATGGTGTAATGATCGTATCAAGGAATTACTCACCATCGGAATGACTGCTATGCAGCCCACTCTTGAGCAAATGATTGATAATCCAGACTTGGTTATTCAGTTGGCTACACAGTTAAAAAAAGAAAGAGAAGAAAAGGAGAAACTTCGTCTTGAAAACGAAAGTCAACAACATAAAATAGCGATAGATGCTCCCAAAGTTGAGTTTTATGATGAAGTAGTAGATAGCAAGGACGCATTGCCAATGGATCGCGTGGCGAAACTTCTCAATATCGGAATTGGAAGAAATAGATTATTTGCATTCCTACGAGAGAAAAAGGTATTGATGCCTAATAATACTCCTTATCAAAAATACGTTGAACTTGGTTGGTTTAGATGCGTTGAGAGCAAGTTTAGCAAACCTAATGGAGATACTTGCATCAACATAAAAACAGTAGTATTGCAAAAGGGATTAGATGGGATTAGAAAGATGTTTAATAATAAGAAGTAAAATGATAGATAATACAAAGGAGTACATTGCTTGTGCTGCAATACATTATAATAACGGAATAAAATATCCATTTATGGAAGTTTATGGTATCGAATCAGGATTTGTTCTTTGTGGATTTAGGCATCCATATATAATGTCTGTTCTGCCTACAAATGTGTATTATGAACAAGAAGAAGATAAAAAACAATCTCTCAATGTTCAATGGGATAAATCGACAAATATTCGTGAAATCGTACAAGGTTTTATGACTTCCTATGGACGCTTTGTAGATCGGAAAGAAGCTAAAAATATTGCTATAGCTTGCGGGCAATGCAAAGAAGAAGAAATATACTCTTCCGATTTATTTTCAGAAGATGTATTTAAATACCAAAAATATTTTGATAAGTAAAACTAAAACATAAAAATTATGGCTAATCTGAAAGAAGTAAAAGAAAACAATGTGAAACTTACAAATTCAAACAGAATCAATAAGATTAAGAGTGACATATACGATATTATAAAAGAAGAAGTAGATGCACTCTCTCCTATTAGGAAACTTTTATTTAGTACTATCTTTGGAAGAATCTTTGATATATTTAGCGCTGACTGTAACGAAGACGAATTGGCGGGAGCACTTAATACAATAGACAAGATGAATTCAGAATATGTTAATCCGAAAGATTATGTTACTTATGATGGCGCAATGAAAATATTGTGCATGGGTAATAATCGAGCAGGATTCAAGAAATTGATGGATAAATATGGTATTAAGAATCAAAGTTTCAATAACCATAAGATTGGATTTAAGCGTTCTGATATTCTTGCGGTCAAAGATAAATTGAAAGAAGAACGTCAGAAGAAAAACTTGAAAAGGAGATAGAAACAAAACAAGGGGAAGAAAACTTCCCCTTGAAAAACAACTAATACCTGAAAATTAAAAACAAACTTACATGACAATTAACAAACAAAGTTCTCGTATATCATTTCAAGAAAATCAGTAGTTGATATTTGTTTTTCAGTTGTAATAGACATTCCCTGAAAATCGGTTAATACCTGCTCGATAGTATAGTTATCAGCTACATTTACATTCACTAAATCTTCATATTCTTTCTGCGTAAAAGTCTTTTGTTCTACTTCGACCTCTTCATTCAGCTTCTTAGATTTAAAATCCGCTACATCTCTCCAATGCTTATTGTACATCTCCATAAATGCCTGATGCTTATCAAATTCTTCATCAGTCAAGATGTTCTTTAGCATTTCCTCTGTAAGAGAAGATAGGTCTTTGCATTGTTTTTGGATTTTCTCTTGAAGTTTACTTACTTCCTCTTTTTCTTTATCAAATCCCTCTGGTTTCAATCCTTCTGTAGCTTCTTTAACGGCATCCTCGAATTTCTTATAAAATCCATTGTAGTAAATTCGAGTCATCATAACTTTAGTCTTCAATTCGCGCGGAAGTTCTTTCCCTTGATGCGCGATCAATAAAGCCTTGATCAATGATGTCTTTTTAACTATCTCACTATTTTTTATTTTATCGAGTTTATTCTCGCTTTTTTTAGTTTCTGTATTTTCCATTACTCACACAATGTATTAATTGTTCCTTCACTCCATTTTTTTATTCCCGCAAGCAAAGCCTCAGTTGCCTCAACTTGTTTATCGGCATACGCTTCGTTTGTAATACGCACTACTGATTCATACATTCCCGCAGGTACAGGTGCAGTCATTGTACCATCATTATTATTATAATGAAAAGTTCCGATTACGTTTTGTGAATCTTTTAATTGAACATTTCCACTAAATTCGAGAACCTTATTAGTTGCTACAACTAATATTTGACCTACTAATTTAAGAGTTTCGCTATTTACTGCGGCATTAGTTCGCTTAACGCTAACCAATTCTCCGTTTTCTACTGTTACTGTAACTGGTGTTGTCATATTGATATTTTTAATATTTCGCTGCTAAGATACTGCTTTTTTCGTATATATCAAATTATTTTGCTCGGAATAAAATAGAACCTGACTTATAATCATCTCCTAAATAGCGTGCTGTATAGTTTACATAGTTATTTTGAGAAGTCTGTACACGAGTAAATGATTGAGAGTTGAACGTGTACGACTCTCCCTGTGACAGCATTTCTCCAATCGGGGCAGGCGATAAAGACTCACCCATACCACCGAGGAAAGCACCTACTGGCTCTGATTCAAGCATAACTGAGAATCGGGCTTTCTCCCATGCTCCTTTAATAGACGTAAATGTACATTCCAAATGATATTCATTCGCAAAGTCATTAACGACCTTATAATCGAAACTAAAGCTGTTCGGTACAGGTTTAGCAATTGTTTTAACCATATATGCTGTTTCTAAATCACTTTGATTAAGAGAATATATAGTCGTATTTATGCTGCTATAAGATTGAACAGAAGCTTCGGCCGCAGAAGCAACCATATAAACATCCACCTTACCATCGGGCCATGCAGGAATATCAAGGGTAACTATATATTCTTGCGCCATCATCTCCATCACGGATTTATTCAAAGTCCTGAATCGAAGTTCTCCGTTTGCCTGGTGCCGGACAATACAACCGATATAAGCAGTTCTGATAAAGTTTATTTCATTCAAAGAAATCTCAGCGTTTTGTTTTAATAGAATAGAACACCTAAATTGTGCGCTAGGATAAACTGCCGGGTCAGGGTGCATGCTAAAAATAGTGGGTGCATTATGATTATATCCAATCCAATCCGTAATCCTAAAAGGTTCAGAATCTCCTCCTGTTGGATATTCCCATCCCCATCGAGCCATTGGTTGACCAATTGGCGGTAATGCAGATGAACTTCCAGTCGCAGGAAGAACTATTCCGCAATTCCCATTTGCAGCTTTCCACCAATTAGGATAATCATCTGTGAAAGGTTGAGGGTATCTAACAGGCTTATATTTACTAAGAACATTTATTCTGTCTTTAGCAGCCGCACCAGTTATATATCCAAGATTATAATCACCACTTGGCGAAGATATTCCTAATATTTGATATGGATCTTCGAGACCTATTGGAGCTATGATTTTCCCATTTGATATACTCATAGCACCTCCTCCACATTACAACAGATTCCACCTGTAACTAAAACAATACCACTATAACAGAAGGTTTGTATCTTTAAGTCACCTTCTATTATAATGGCATTGTTCGTGTCGAAGCTATCTATAAATTCTTTAGAACAATCGCAAAATAATTCACTTTTTGTTTGGCTGTCTAAATTATTTTTATACTCTCTCTCTCTCTCTCTCTCTCTCTTAATCAATGATTTAGCAATGAGATTTCCTTTGATAATTAAATTAACTTTTTTCATATCAACTATTCATTCTGTTAATAGTAACAACTAATCTTGCAAGTTCTTGTGTCTGGTATTGCCACCAGATAAAGATACATTTCTCTCCGACAAAAGAATCCCATCCATATGTCTCTACCTTGAACTCAAAGGGGATGCCTGGCATTGTGTAATAATCACCCGCTTGTACAGTAGTTTGAGCAAAATCAATTTTCCACAGTTCGAGTTCTCTGACATAATCAGTACTATCTGTATAATACCTATACATACACAAAGTAGTAGCGGGTAGTGTACCTCCTGCATAATTACTGGCATTAATTACGGCAGTTAAATTCATAACTTTAAGATGATAAGGGTCACTAACCAAATACCTAAGAACTGCTTGATTTCTAAGCTGCAAAGTATAGGGGTCACTTGATATATACCGAGCCTCAAATACAGTTTTGGTATTTTCTGTATTTCTTAGACTAACCCATCTACCAAGATGATTCTTCATATAAACATGACACCATAGCTTACCACCTACTGTACCGCCTAAACGGACTTCATCATCAGTCCACTGAATAACATTATTTTCAGTTGTAACATCGAGTTCTCTCTCTGCATACGTAGCATTAGGGTTACTTGGACTTCTAAGGTTTACGACAAACCTAATAGCGTCACTGGCAAAAGCAACCTTATTAAAAATATCGGGAAGGCATAAACCACCATCTCTGGACTGTGGGATATTTACAGTCATCCTGAATCCTTTATTGATAGCGATTTTTGCAGGAAAACCTACAGTAAAAAGATCTTTGGGTGCGTTATGGTTATAATTATCAAAGTCATGCAGTCTATAAAATTCATTTGGTTTTAAATACGTCCAAACTGGGTCAGGGAGATTAGGATTCCCCACGTTGTTTACTTGCTCCATTTGAAAGCCAGCATACCCGTTTTTACTTCTCCACCAGTCAGTACTATAAGGAACGCTTGTACGGGTATCATCTATTTGAAAATAACCGGGTTCAAAACTTCCTAAAGGTGACGGAAGTCTGACGGGCTTGTATTTTGAAAACGGGTTAACAGCTGGACTAACGCAAAGTGTACCCACGTCATCGGAAGAAGTCCCGATAGTATACTTTACATCATCTACAGAAACAGGCGCAGTAATCTTTCCGTTACTATTGCTCATTTCGACTTCTTTTTACTAACAGAACGTCTGGTTTTGAATCCTTCTACTTCGTTTGCTTCGGGAGTATTCCCATAATACAAAATTTTGCCTTCAACAATGATATTACCTTTTACATAAAGATTTTCGTCTTTATCCTTTTTGAAGTAAACTCGGTCAATTCGTTCAATAAACTTTCTGTCTCTCCACTCTTTGTAAGCTTTAAATAAATTTTTCATCTTCGTTATTTTTTTAAATAGTTATTGTTTCAATGCAAAAATAAGAATTTATCTCTTAACCTCCAAAGGAGCATAGACTTATCTATACTCCCTTTTCAACTTATTAATCTCTTTCTTTAAGAGCTCGTTCTCCTTTTTCAATTTCTTTATTTCATCTTCAATACTATTAGTCTTTTTATACAATTCCTTAATACCTAATGTATTTAACTGAGTTGCACCAGCAATCAAAGAAATAAAATCAGGACTTATGTAATTGATATAGCCATAGCCATCGTCGTCTTTACCACATATAGCAGGCAATACCTTAGACACAGCTTGATAGCTTAAACCAATATGTCTTTTATCATCTACCATTTTTCCAATTCTTGATTTAGCTATATCATTATATGTATAATCAAAAACCAGTCCTAAAGATAAAAGTTTTTCAATATAATTAGAATTTCCAATTTTATTTTTTAATCTCATATCAGATGTAGTTTTTGCAGTTATACCACCAGTAGCTAAGATGTTTCCAGTAAAACTCCAACTACCTCCTCCATAATCCATTATATAAGATTTATTTGAAGAACTGCCTATGCTACCAGAATTAGTCCACCACCAATACATATGATCATTGCTATGAACTCCAATTCCAAAGACATTATCAGAAGCTCCAATTTCAATACCACCATATTGGCGATTTCCGTAGAAGCTTGCATACACATTAAAATTATTTGCTCCACCTGTATTACTAACTCCTGCGCATACTAAACCTCCGTGTGTTTCTATATAGCTACCAGCGTATATTCTACCACTAGCATTAACACCGCCTAAAGTATGAAAGGCATCAGGACTTGTACTTGCTGTATAAATTTGTTTATTATTATATGCTCTAAGCCATGTTGAATCAGTCATGTGCCAACCTCCACCATAGGATTCACAATAAAAGCCATTTGTACCACCAGCTCTAATCCAACCAGCAGAGTAAATATCAGCAGTTGTACCTATTCTTGCATGGGCACTAAGACCTCTACAAGTCCAATCTGCACTACTATGATTAGAATTATAAGAAGTCCAGAATCTATACATTGTACCATAAGCCGTAGCATCTGATAATTGAGTGCTAATATACATCTCAGGAGTACCATTTCTCATAGTGTGTAAAGCACACATATTTTTGACATCACCTCCTGAATATCCATTAATCCACAATGTGTCGTTCCAAAATTGAATAGAACCAGTCATAGCAACTCTTAAACCAGTTACTCGTCCAAAGTAGGTCTGAGGATTTGGTTGTTGACCGCCTATATAGTTGGTAGATAAATAATCAGCCCAATTTGCTCCTCCTAATAATTTATTTGCATATATGTTTCTCCATACATGACCAGCATCTCCTAAATCATTAACATTTGTTACATACGGATGAACTCCTCCATTAACAAATAAGCTATTTTGAAAATATAAACTTCTTGCAGGATTTGTTATAAAATGTACATATGAACTATTTTCTGCTCCAATTTTTATTTCAATACCATTATATCTTGAATATAAATATCCTGCATCTGCTATAAGATTACCTCCTCGTATATTAGCAGATGTAGTTATATCTCCAGTTGCAGTTATTGTAGTTGCTCCTGATAAAGCGCCTGATACATTTTGAGAACCGTTAAAAGACTGTCCCCAGATAGTTCTTGTATTTCTTAAATTATTAGGTGCCCAATATACTTGATCAAATGTTTTTTCCATCGGAGAATTATCTTGTGAAGTCTTCACGGGAGCACTATAATTATACGGACCATAACTCCACGTATAGCCATTTGGCTGAACTGTGATGCTTTGACCATTTGTAGTTCTATAATAATATATGCCTCCTCCACGTAAATATACAATTTCTGTGGAAGCCATAATATTTTGTTGTCTACCTCCAAAAGCAGTTTCTCCACCAAAAGCACCAAAGTACCAATTTAATTTTGCAATAGCAGCAAGTGTTCCCCAACCAGAACCTATCACATAATAGTCTAGCAATAAAGAAAATCCAGATTGGTGTGAAGCCCACGTAGGTTTATTTCCTCTAAGTGCATTAAATAGAGTAATTCTTAAAGGTGTTCCTCCATAAGCAGGTGCACCAATTATACAAGGATACCATTTATTAGAATCTAAATTTGATAAGTCTAAAGTTAATTGCTTGTTGCTTAAATGACTAAGAGCTGCAGTCCATGTTGATCTTCTTATAAAATTATCATCTGAAGAATAAAAATAATCACCTTGATCTTCTGGATTAACAGCTGTTGATATAAATGGTACATAAAGATTTCCAGTCATAGTATCCCCTGTCTTAAAAACATATCTAGAATCTGTTGAAGCCTGTGTAAGATACACATTACTATCTACTGAACCATCTGCTTTGAGGAATTGAGAAGCAGTACCCTCAGCAGTTTTAAATCCTTTAGCAGCAAGTATTGCCCAACCTGCATTAGTATCCCAAAATTCATAATACTGGTTAGAGGTTCTTCCAGCAGTCCTAACCGAAACGAAGTTTTCATGTAAAGCAAATGTAGTAGGTTCTGCAAGCTTTAAATTAGGCAAAGTAATAACACCATCTACCGAATCGTATCTCTGTCCATTTAGAGAAATAGCCCCTGTATTGCCGCCACTTCCTCCGCCAATCACTGTTAATTTACCACCTTCTTTACTTAATGTATTGGTATCAATAGGAAGAGCGTCTAATATAGTCTGTGGGGATTTAGTCCCAACACCTAAAGCGGTAATACCACCAGTCGCATAGAAGTTGACAATACCCCCCCCGTCTTTTTCAACGTATATCGCATTATTGGCTTCATCCACCTTTATACGATAGCCACTGCCTAATTCCAAGTAACTTGAAATTGATAATTTTTGAAATGGATAGCGAGGAACTACATAATTTATGGAAGTCCCAGATTTTACAATTTGAAATATTGATAATAAATCACCAACGTTTTCTGGGCCAACAAAGAAGGATAAAGGATCTGCATGAAGCTTACCATTATTATCCCACCATAAATTGCCATTAGCGAAATATCCTGTACCATCAAACCGAACAAGCCCTTTAGCCACATCCGCAGGCATATTCTGGGAAGTGTAATCATTACGGTCTTTCATTGAACCGCCCCACCAAGACGCAATGCCTCCTCCTGTTTTAGAAGAATCATATATACCATTCGATCCACTCATTATTTTATAAGAGCTGCCATCGGTGTATCCTAATGCTAAGATAGAAGTTTGAACGACGCCATTAGTGATCGTAGTCTCTTCTTTAAAAGCTTGTTTGAGATAGTTTAAATCAACGGCTTTTTGTAAGGCATTGTCGGCTGTAGTTTTAATTTGATCTTGGATAAACTTATTGGCCTCATTTAAATATGCTATGTAATCTCCATATTTAGTATTAAATACTGAATATTTATCATCAACTGCTGCTTTCTCCGAATTTGTGGTTATCCCGTCTGCAATAGCTGATCTAATCGTTGAAATCAAATCTGTTGCAGAAGTATTAAAGGCTATATTCGCATTGTTAAGGTTTGTCTTAGCTATTCCTGATAACAAAGGATTATTATACACTTTTGCGAAACTTTGGCTTACATCTTTCTGCGAAGTTTCGATATTATTGAGATATTTGGCTATTGCAGTAGCTTCGCTTCTATCAATTACTCCGTCTTTAAAAGCTTGATCTGTGAAGTTGCGCAATCCGTCTACTTCTCCATCTAATCCATTTATATCTCGCTTAGCTTGATCGACATCTGCTTGTGCCGCTTTAGCTAATCTTTGTGCTTCTAAAGCTGCTTGATCATCAGTATATTTAGAAGCCTTTTCCCAATGGTTGATAGAAAAAGGTGTTCCTGCCGCTTTAGCTGTTTTGCATCGAAGGACATCATTAGAATAAGTAGTACTAAAAGTGGCATTCACCCAAAGATCTCCGACTTCGTAAGTCTCAGTATCTAATGGTTGCCGTACAAAGATTTTCCGTTTACTATCGGCTGTATCTTGCGCTTTCTTGGCATCTGCTAAAGCTTTAGTAATATCACTGTCTGTAAGTACTTTCCATTCATATGTTGTACCTGTTAATTGAAATCTGTAGGCTTTCCCATTACTATCATAATACAAGTCTCCTAAATGGGTGTTTTTATCTTTATCAGTAGTCCAATTTACGGCAGGTTGATTTGTTAACGTCGGAACTGGATCGTAAAACCAAGTCTCAATAGCTCCGTCTATTTGATCTTGTAAATCTTTTAAACTCCCATTGACTGTCGTTGCAAATTCATCTAAATTCTCTTTTGCGCCAGCTATAGCATCATTCTTGGTTTGTTCTAATGCGTCTTCTACTGTTTGCCCAGATCCAATAGTTGTCCCAACTTGCAATTTCCCCTTAATTTGCAAACCGTCCTTTTCACTATATTGCATATAAGAGGTTTTATTCCTGTCTCCTACATACATTCGTCCATAAACATTAAAAAACGCTTCGTTTGTCGTTTTATCAACGCCATAAGAGACATATTCCTTGTTTACGTAGGAATAGTTATCAATGCCAGCATATAAAGTAATACTTGGAGAATAAAAGTCTACAGCAGAGAATATGATAGCATTTTGGCGAGTTTTATCTGTCTTGTTACCTAATTGACAAATAACGTCTCCTGCTTTGGGTACATCACTACTTACGTCAGCATCCGTCTTAGATAAATCAATATAATCTTCACCGATAGCTACAACCTTTCTCCAATAATAATGATTTGATACATTTTCATAAATACCTTCCTTGATATTGAAGTCTTGCGATAAAGCTTGATCGTCTACCTTAAATCTATTTTCAATTGGTGTATTATCTGCATCGTTCACGAAATAACAACGGTAATAAGTATCTCCTTCAACAACTTTATTACAGGTTATACTTCCGCCGGGAGTGATTATCTGTCTGCCTCCGATACTATTCGTATTGATTATTTCCAATGTCTCAAAATACGCTTTTGCACGTACTTTTAACATGTCTGTTTCGATGTAAGTTTTCCCATTTGCATCAACAGCGAAAATACCTCCGCTATTGCCTCCTTCGGTATAAGAACCAACTTTTAATCCGCGCAAAAAAGTAATGAAGTCTCTTGCGTAATCACTGGTGTCTTTTCTCAAAAAGTATTTCAATCCTTGTTTTAGGAAATCCACACTTCCGATAGAGTTCATTATATCTTGTTTTACTCCATCAATAGCAGTTTGAAGAGAGTTCTTGCCAATAGTCAGAGTGTCTGTTAACTGAATTGAAATTTCGGGCAATACATTTTCATCAACCTTAAGTGTATAGTTAGAAACATACAATTGATGGAACTGCCCATTATATTCTAAATCTATACGCGCATTCTCGTTTAACAGATTCCCAATGCTCGGATTCTCGGCTAAAAAAATACGACTCAATTTAATAGAGAAGGTAAACTTTTCTCTATTATTATTTGCCATATATTTAATGATAGCTTCTTCTAATTCCTTTTCAGCCTTCGTTATATAGGCTTGTGGCATATCAATGTTTAAAAAGACAAAGCTATCTCCGACACTTGGTTTTATATTATTACCTGCATTGGGCATTACAATACCAAATGTAGTATTATCTTTTTTGAGGGCAATCCATACTTCATTGGTCATTGTATTTTGCTGCTGTGGTTGCAGGTTGTTTACATTAACCTTTTGCGCATAATCGCCGGGAACAATGTCTCCTTTGCTATCGACTTGAACAGGATTTCTGAATACTTGTTTCCCCTCTTGCGTAATTTCTGTTACTCCAATTTGGAAATTACAAGCCCCACAAGCTCCACTTGTCATCGAGATGGTTGCATCGCTGCCGACTAAAGCTTGATCAAATAAGTTAAAACCAAAGTCTCCATCAAACTTATTCAGTTTAACATAAAAGTAAGAGTGAACATATTCACCAGTGTCTTTGTTTATTGAATCATCGTCGTTCTGATCAAAGGCGATTGCTTTAATCATATCCATTCTTACACCAGCTTTATTTAAGGCATTTTTAATGCTTGGCTTAATATAAGAAAAATCGACTATTTGCTCTTTGGGATTTGTCGGTAGATAAAGATTTTCAAAGGTATAATAATCACCTGTATCGGGATTAATATATTTGTTATTCAAGGCATTATAAAAGCGTTCTGCTCCATTAGTCTGCCTATATATTGGCGGCATTAATACCTGTGAAGGAGTAATCCATGTACCCCCTGCTTCTTCTATCTCCTTTCTATCGTTGCTCGGATTCGGATAATAGAATTGAATATTATCGGAACTACCTGTACCAGTAACTCTATTGGTTATTTTATAATTAGCATTAGTTTTGCTTACAGACAAAAGTTCAAAATCTTTTCCGTATTTGAATGTATGCGTGATTGCATTATTCGTGAATCCAACATGAATTGTTGTTCCGACGAAGTAGAAAGGCAGTTCAAATATATTAAATATTTCCTGCAAAGCATTACTAAAGAACACATTCTCCAAAGAAACCTGTTTCGCTTCTGACGTAATGCCTTCATCAATAACAATGCGATATGCTAAATTACTATATTCAAGAGAGAAGTTAAGTCTTGCTACAAATTCCTGAATATCGCCATAAAAAAGAACTTTTGTGCTATTGCTTACATAACGATCTGTGCTCCCCGCGTCACCAGTAACCACGTCATATACATACACGTTATCCAACACACTTCTGCCGGATAAGAATTCTAATTCATGTTTGTATCTAACATCATCGTTGCTCTTTGAGGAAGATGGCGTTTTTACAATGAAATATCGTTCCCCCTTGAAATCCACGTATTGTTTTCCACTTACCCATAGATCATCAAGGCAAGTCGGATACATCGCAGTAGCCGTTAAAGAGCTGCCCCCCATTCGTTGAGCATTATAGGTATATTTGATTTTTAACGGATTTTCCGCATTAGGAAACGGAGTATCAGAAACTCCATCTACATAAGTGTATACTGTCAGTAAAATGTTATTGCTCATTTGCTTCTCTTTTATCTTTTAGTTCTTTTGTCTTACGTTTTATAATATCCTCAGAACGATTAATAAAAACTGCGACTGGACATTCTTTATCTGTTGGAGGATAAGAGCATCTTAAGTATTGAGCTATAGCCCTTGATTTTATTTCATCTTTAAGCTCTAATTCGTCTACTTTCCGCTCTAATTTAGACATCTTTTCTTCATATTCTATTTTTTCTTCTTTTGCATTAGTCTTTATTTCTTCGACTAACTCTCTAAGATTTTTTATTTCGAAAGAAACTTTTTCTGGCCTTGCTTTATATGCAGAAAGCGCGAACGTTAGCAATCCACCCCCTCCGATAATATAATTTAATATAGTTGTCCAGTCCATTCTAAAAACGTTTTTATTTTTAAATACAAATATAGCATTTTGTTATGAACTGATAAAGAAAAGATTGAAAAAGTGAACTAAAAAGATACTTCGGAATATAAAATAAGCCAGAAAGCTCCCATTTGAGAGTTCCTGGCTGACTTTTGGCTTCTACATATTATATTTGTACTGCAAAGATAATCAATTCAAAACAATATCCAATCATATAATCAACTTTTTTTTATCGCAAACCTACTTCCGTGAGTAGTTGACTAAACTTGCCTTCATAATACAATGGTTGTGTCTCTTTTGGATTGTTTGGTGAAACTTGATTTTCTCCGTAGGAAAGACCTTTAGTAGTTAGGTGATTGAAAACTTTCTGTCCTTTGCTTGAAGGACGAGTACACTTTTCCAAAAAGCCTTTTTCTATCATGGCGACATTGAATACCCTTGCGCTGATATTAAGTCCATTACGCTTTAAAAGCTCAGTTGCCGATAAGAGAATATCCGTGGAATCTACATAATCAGGAGTTGGCAAATCTCTACTATCTCCCCATTTCTTGAATAATAAGAGTTTAGACTGCTTGTTCAGATTCAAAGAGTCGGAAACTGCATTAATCCACAAAACTACATCGGATGTAGAAGTAGAAGCGTTTGCTACTTTGTGGAACACTTTGCGATAAACTTCAAATACTGGGCGGACTTTTCTTGCAATAAAGAATTCCATGCAGGGAACGGTAAGAATATAATCTACCTTATTATGCCCTCCTCTCCCTGTTTTTTGCTCCGCATTTTTGCGTAAAACTTGATAATCAACACCTTCCATAAATTGATCGTTTGACAATAGGGCTCTAACGGCTTCTTCTTTTCTTCCATAAATCAGCATCCACACCTCTTCAAGATTGACGGGAAATTCATTATCGGACTTGCTGAGTTCTAAGACTTTTCGGAAATACAATTCGATTTCACTGATTGAACTGCTTTTTGTTAAAATGCCTTTTTCGTTGGCTGACGCTGAAATTTGCAGGCTATCGCTTGCAGATTCAGAAAATTTAGTTACTTTTGCCATAGATTGTATGGTTTTAATCGCAAAGATAACAATTGAAGTGTTAATTGCAAAGTCTTTGCAGAAAAAAGTAGCCATGTTCCTTATTGGGGGCATGGCTATCTTCTTTTTGTAATGATTAAAATTACCTTCTACGAGAACTGCGGAGTATTTCTTCCCTTTCTGGCAATACCCAAGAAGGGCTATTGATTATATTAATAAACTCAGTATTATCATACTCATAAAAAGTAATATTATCTGTATCATTCAACAAAGGACTAATCATCTCTTGATGCAGAATATATTCAGTTTTAGCTATATTATGTCTCCACTCTGGCTGTATAACAACACCTTTGTTGTTTAGCCACTCTTTTGTTAGTATTGCAAATTTCATAATTTTCTTATTAACTTTAAGGGAATATTTGTTTGTTCTCCGGAAAGCTCTTTGTGACATTCTTATCGTAGAGGACTTCTATCCCAATAGGCTTATTGATGACTATTTGAGATACTATTCCCATATTATATACACGATCTTCTTTTAATACAGCAGGTATATCATAGACACCATCTTTATATATTGGAATAGAAGAGTCCCAATTACCTGTATTTTCATCATTAATTTTAGCTGGCATTAATGCTATTCCCCAAATTCCATCAGGATTATTATAAGCATCAATCCCAGTAACTTTTAATTTATAAGCCGATACTTCAATAGGATCACCAGTTGTAGCTTCTGGGTCTTTAGCTAATGCAATAGCCCCAGTAAATGATTCGGTTGTACTATCTACAACAATTTTATTTGTTGTAACTTTGCCAGTAGCAAATTCAGGATAATCAACGGCTTTATAGGCGAAATTATCAAAGTTCAATGCGAACACTGGATTTGGAGTGTCATATTCCATGACGTTGATTTCTTTCTGAATTTCTTCAGCGGTGAGAACATTTTGATATATGGCAACAGAATATATAGCTACATTACTATATTCCATTGGACTACCTGAATTACTTAATCTACAACCTAATGTAAGAGGAGTTGCAGCGTTTTTATCTATATTAAATGTTCCAACACTATATTCTCCATAATTTTTATATGTTGTAAAATTGTTGTTAAGTACACCAGAAGTATCATATTGTAAAACTACTTCATCTGTATGAATATTTAATATAGAATTAACAATATTGGGTTTTATATTAATAGGTTTAAATTTTATAATTATAGTACGCACCTTATATCCTACCTTATCAAGTTTCAGATAATCATCTATACCATCTGTTACAATTGCTCCTTCATACTCTGGAATTTGCTGTATAGTTACATTTTGAGATAAGGCGTTCTGTACAATGAAACCAACACTATAAGCTTGAGTATTAACTACACTCTTAGGTAAATCATATTCTCCATCTGAGGGAATTGCCATTAAGACTCTTGCTCCATCATTAGTAGGTGAATACCCATAAGCAAGTTGGTTATTGGCTGTAAGTCCTGTCACTCTTACTCTTGTAGCATTTAATTGACTATTCCCGTATTTTGAAAGTATCCACTTATTGGCCGGAACAAAGTTCATTATCGTAACAGAATGATCATCCGTTACGAATACATTCTGCGCTTTATTATAAGTTAGGTAATTCTCCTTAAATAACCCATAACCACTGCCTAAGCTCCAACCGAAGTTATAAGCAGTCAATATTTCACCTTTTATTCCCTTGATGGTATTCCTATCTTTATCCGAATTGTTCTTCCCTTTAAAATTCCAATAATCCACAAGGGAAGGGTGAAAAGGAGAAGTTTGCCCTCCCCTATTTACAAATGTAGTGTATTTAGGATACGATAATCCTATTCCAACTCCGATTTTCATGGCTCGTAAGAATAGTTTACCCCTGCAAATAATTTATACTTAGTTTTTAAATCTGCGGTTAAATGTATGCCTTGCAGAAGAATAACATTCCACTGATTACAAACTAAAGGAATATTCACGGATGCACTACTTGCTCTTGCCGCAGAACATTCAGCCTTAATATTAAAAACATCAGGTGCGGTATCATCTTTTTTTTGTGGAAATACATAAAATGGATTCCGATCAGATAAAGTAAAATGTTGGGGGCTTTCTGGAATCTCTAAAACTTGTTTTATTACGTCGTTATACATTTTCTTCCTCCTTAATATTGTTAGTACTATTAGAATTGTTAATTATAGTTTCTTTTTCTATCTCTAAATTCTTCTCTAAATCTTTTTCTTTCTGTCTTCTTGCTTTTTCATCCGGAGAAGACACTGGGCTTAATTCAATGCCGCTTTCCTCTGACAATAATCCATTAGATTTTAAAGTAACCAACATTTGTGCAAAGTCTGTATCAGATTGAGGTCTCCATACTTTGAATTTGGCATTAATCTTAATATTGTTAAAGTCTGTAATAGCCGTTGGTTGAATGTCTTTTTTCACCAATTCCTTAGCTAATCCCTCCTTGAATAAGCGACACATTTTATCAGCTACATTCTGCCATTCAATAACACCTTGAAGAGCATTCTCTATATCCAGTGATTGAGTGAGCATGATGGCAATCCCAGAAATATCTCCCGACATTTTAATATCTTTTGGAAGAATAAATGTCGTTTTTGATCCTTTCTGTATTGTTTCCTCTAATAGATTCAGCGTGTCAATAGTTCCTTCCGGAGTTGGTGGAGTAAGGAATTTAGCATCACTATTAGCATCATCACTTCTGTCATTCAAGATAACAGAACCAGCAATCTTTCTACCATCATTATCAAAACGCCCTTTGATGTATAATATACCCCATCCATGTCGTTTCTGAATCACTAAGAATATGTTATATAACACTTCATAGGCTTCAATTGAACTTTGAGCATCATCCCAAGCGACTTTGCCTCTTTTAGTAATCAGAGGAATTTCACTAAATCCGTGTTCGTTCTTGAATATTAATTTCCAACCGTTTTCATCCGCACCACTTCCATCGTTCATGTGACGATACATGTATCTATCATCATAAGAATCAATATATTCTATGTCATCCTTTTTGTAATAAACGCTTTCTAATAGTCTATCACCATTATCATCATTATGTGGGCAGAGGACATATCCATCCATGTAGGATAACAATCGCGATTTAATCTCTCCCTTCCTATCGAAATAATATAGAAGTCCTGCATCTCCAACTGATTTTTGAGCATCAACCATTTTTGTCTTCATGCCATCTTGGTTTCTTAAATCCCAATACTGCTTAAATGTAATAAAGTCTTCGCTCTGTTTGGTTGTAGGGTTAGTTTCCATCAATGTGAAATTAAGAGGATTACCGCAAAGATGCAATACTTGCTTGTTCTTTATATTTTCTTGAAAAGAGATTGCCATCTTTTTGTATTCGATAGTAGCCCAGCCTCCACCTTGTTCCTTTGAAAGCTTCATTGTAATACTTGGCACGTTGTCATCAAATAAGACTTTATGGCAGTAGGGGTTTAATTCTTGAAGGTATTCATCTTGTGAAATAACCATTTTCTTCACCCTCGGAGTGTCTGCTTGTATAGTTTGATTCAAGTCTACGTTTTGAGGGTTATAGCGCGCATTTATCTGCAATCCTCTAAAGAAAGGCTTTTTCTGTAATAACAATTGCGGATTAGCAATCAAATGATCTATTTTTGTTCTGTCTTCTGCCATATTATTCTTTTTCGATCAAATTATATCTTTTCATTACTTGCTCTTTGCTATTTACATAGCACTCCCTGTTAGTATGCGGACAAATAAGATTAAATTTTGGTTCAACGACGATAACATTACTTTGCTCCGATTGATCATCAACAGAGAATTTATCATTCAGTTTGGTTCTAATTTCAGCCTCTAATTTAACAGCGTCTTTCGCAGACATATCGCCAGAAGCAACTAACTCCTCAATCTTATTTAAGAGAGAGATCATCTTGCTCTTGTTTTCCTCAAAAGAAAGATCCATATCTTCTTCTGTCGAAAATTCAACTTCTGCTTTCTTAGAAGGCTTAATATAATTGCTTTTTATATAATCTGTTAAAAAAACAATTTTTTTTGATTTCTTATATTTATTCACCTCCGCATCTATGGACTCTTTACCGAATAGCACTTTATATGCAATCTCTGCGTTTTCATAACTTTCGCAGAGAAACACATATGCAATATCCTGCATCGAGACATCATGTCCCAAGTTTTTAGCATCGGTAGTTATTTTTTTAAAGTCGTTGGCATCCATGTTATTTGTTTTATATTGCAAAGTTAACAAAAAATAATTGAATTACAATGAATTAAGCCCAAAAATCGTCTCTATATATATTGTCTTTGGGTATATATTGCTTCTCTCTTTCTTCAAAATCGACTGCTGTCTCGATAAGTTCATCGCCATATTGATATTCCAAAACAGGATACATTCGCATAGCACATGGGTCTAATAAGTCCATAGAACGTCCCTTTCCCAACATTTGATTCATCTCTTTCTTTGTGGCCAATCTATGTTTCCCGCTTGCTTCTGTTTTGAACCGAACAACAGTACATTCTTCTACAAATTCAACGCCAATAGTGATTTCATCTTTCATCTTATTATGCGTATATCTTCTTTGTAAGACTTCTTCTTCCCAAGACAAATACCTATTATTAATAATGTATTTGAGTCGTAAATAACATTCATCTTTTAAGCTTCTTGCGGAACGCCCATACATCCCTCTTGGTGCTTTAAAAGAAAGAAATGCAATCGCATCTGGAATATAATCAGAAAGGTAACGTCCGTTGATACCATCATATATTATATGGCAATCTGCTACATCCCACTTTGCTGCAAATAAAGAAAGCTTATCCGCATTCATTCGCGGCGTAGTTTTGCCCAAGATTAGAGCATCCATTATATGAAATCCATCCCAAGCCAAAGCAACCATGTTATCCGTTCCAAAGTCTGCCAAGTCGCAAGTAATCCATCTGTCTCCATTTCTTTGAGGATCATTCATAAATGTACTTCTTGCAACATGGGACGGAATAGGAGCGTCTGATTCATCCTCCAAGTCAACATTCCAGTTACCTTCCAATAATTGTTGAGCCATTCTACCTCCTGATGCAGCAACAGAACCTACGTAGTCCATGTTGCCATCGAGAATGGCTTTATTCTCCGACATTCTACCTAAATAAAATGTAAAGGACTTTATGAAGTTCTCATAGGAAATAGTACCTCCTACTGCTTTTATTTTCTTGTCAATGTCTAACTTACATTTCTGGTATACTTCTTTTTTTGTATCCCCCCAAATAACATCATCTATGGTATCGCCTGCAATATAGAAATATCTAACTACACCATCTCGTTCAGGAATAATCTGACCTTCTGGACTAATATACCAATCAAGGAATTTTCTAATCCAAGAATCTTTCTTCGGATTCGTAGTGCCTCTAAACTTACCTGTCCAAGAACCTTTACCTCTATTTCTGGTCAGAAGGTATTTAAAAGTAGAGAATTGATAAGAGGTCAACTCGTCCATATATATAAGGTCAAACTGCGCACCTTTCCATTGCTCCGTTATCTTTTTGATGTTTTCATCATTGATTTGACGCATTTCAACAAAAGACCCCGATGGGAATGTTACTCTTGGAGGATTTGTTTTTCTAACTTGCGCTCCATTCCCATAAGAAGATTCAAAGTCATCGACAAGACCTCCACCCATATTCAACTCACCAAATGTTCTTCGAGTAAAACATGCACGGAAAGAAGGATCTAAACTTGGTTCTGCTACTGATAAAATGGCGGCAAAAGTATTATGTGTAACAATATAATCATCTGTTATATATAAATGTTTATCATTGTCTATCATAATACATTGACATTCTGCCCTACGCACCTTTTTAATAGACTTTATTCTTATATGCGTATTATCTCTTTCGTAATTTCGCTTAATGTTTTTTTTGTTTCTATTGAAGCGTTCAGTATGCTTTTTACTATTGAAGATTATATCTTTAGTTTGAATGCTAATAGAACAGCAGAAATTGCTTTTATATTTATTTAGTCTTTTATCTATATATTTATTAGCCGTATATCCCAGACTCCTGCACAATGATACAAAACAATCTGCAAGTTTTTCGCTCGTAGTAGTAAATCTGAATGTATTATCGTTATTGACAGTACCGTCCGTATCCATCAATCCCTTTAATAAATCCATTCTTTGTTCAATGCTTGAATACATGTAAATCTCTGGGATATATTTATCTTTAGCTAAACAATTCAATTTAGCTTCTTTTATATATCGTATAGCCTTAATGCAGTTTTCTCCATAATATGTATGTGCGAGTCCATTCATTGATACTCGGACTCTTTCCGCTCCTAAAAGGGAATATAATCTTTCGCAAATATCTTCTTCGGGATTAGAAATAGTTATACCATTTTTGCTTTTACCCTCTTTATGCGCGGACAAACACCCGTCTCCAAGCAATACTCCAAGTGCGTATGGAGCTATAGGCAAATCTTTCTGCTCAAATTCCAATCCTTGTGACAATGGGAGGTGTATTCTTTTCCCACGCTCCATTTGCTCTATTATATAAGATGTGGTAACAACGGAATAATTACTCCATTTTCTACCATTCTTTCTGTAGTTAAGCAATTGTTTTGGAGTTCTAATCGCCCATAAATGGTCTAGCCCACATTCACAAACCCTGCCATCGAGTGTTTCTAATTCATATACGTCTTGTTCTCCTTGTGGAAATATTTCAACTATTTTTGATTCTCCGTCAAAAGGGGTTAAAACCTTATCTCCTACGCGTAAATCGCCCATCTTAACCCATCCGTTACGCGTCAAAACCAAAGAGTTTAATGTTTGAAATTTTCCACAAGAAAGCACACCGCCTCCGAACACTACATCCACGTTCGAGCACACAAACTTTTCTTGAAAGCCCGGTTGTGGCTTAATTATTTTGGTCTTTGATTCCTTATCTTTGTCTGTTGTTTCCATATACATGCAAATTTACTATAGAAATCTGCGAATATTTTGAACTAATGAATAAATGTTATCACCAGTGATAAAGTTTAGTCCTGTATCTTTCTATATTGTTGAATATATAGCTTTAATTTGTATGCAAATTAAAATATCACGAAGTATGAAATTTACCAAACAGCAAGCCTTTGAAAACCTCAAAGGTGCTCTGACAGAAGGTGGGAAAACCCTACGTTTAACAGAGAGAAGTATTAATGAGATGTTAGAAACCCTAACTCCATTATTAGCAACAGAAGAAACCGAATTGACTGATTTTATGTCAAAAGCATTGCCGTTATTCAAAACTGCAAATGGCAACATGGAAAAAGATTATTCGGATTTCGTACAGTCTTACAAGTCTCAAACTACATCACCTGCCGCACAGCAGACTACACAGAAACCTGCGGAAGGAGCAAGCGAACTTGAAAAAAGACTCGCACAGTTGGAACAGGAATTGCAAGCTGAAAAGAGAGAGAAAGTTATTTCTCAGAAGAAACAAGATTTGAAAGGCAAATTAAAAACTAAAGGCGTTAAAAACGATTCATGGATTAATGATTTCATTCAAGAAATTAATATCACAGAAGAATTCGACGTAGACGCAAAACTTGACTCTTATGTGAAAATTTACAATCAATCTCAGGCTAATTTCACGACTTCAATGTCCCCACAATCTTTGGAAACCCCAAGTGCAGCCGCAACCGATACGTGGGCTGATATTAAGAAAATGAGAGAACGTAAAAAAGAAGTTTAAAATTAAAAAAAAAGAGAAAATATGTATTCTACCGATGCAGGTGTCTTTTTAGGAAAGACTCTTCTTCAACGAAGAGGTGAAATTGGTGGCGCAAGATACGTTTTTGTTAAGCTGCAAGGCAACAAGAATGAACTTGTATTCCCTACTTTCGGATGTAAAATTATGAATCCGTTTAAGGGAACAGCCAAAATGTATGCAGGCGATTTGATTGAATATCGCTATAACGACGGTGAAAAGGGTGCTACAGGTTATATCTTGAAGACTTATGTTGTAAGCAAAGCGACAAGTGCATCCACTGACACCGTTATCTATTTAACAAGAGATGGATATAAACATATCCCTTTTGTAGGAGATGTTTTGATGAAAGCTCCTGCTACTATTGATGGAGCGGGTACTGCGGTTACGGTAACAAAAGTAGAACCGACTGTTGAAGCGTCTAAGGATGTATGGAAGGTTACTCTTTCTGCTACATTGGCTGATTTAGTCGTAGGTGATATTCTTGTTGAGGCAGTTGAAGCAGGTGCTGGCAAAAAACCGATGGTTACAAATCCGAATGCAATGTGTCCTGCGGATTATGATTTCCTTTATGAGCCAGTAACAGGCGATAATGATTTTGATGGAGCAAGATATTTTATGACTCCTGTGCTTCATGGTATTGCTTATATTGACAGGATGTCTCCAATGCCTAAATCTGTACTTGACGCGAGAAATAAATCATTAGTAACCGGATGGTTTGAACTTTAAAAGAAAGGAAATAGAAAATGCCAAAGTTTGATTTTAATAATAATAGATATGCTCGTTTGTGGACTGATTCTGATGTGCGCTTTTTGCGCTCTTTGATTGACGAATCCGGTCTGCTTCGCACGAATTACGGATGGTGGAAAACCCAATTTACGAAAGCCAGCAATGCTACCCCCGTAGCAGCTGATGGTACTGCAACCTTTACAGTACAAGCTAAAGACAGAACCGCAACTCCAATGATGGATATGCGTGCGCCTCTTGGCGATTCTGTACCTTTGGATTACAAGGGAATTTCTTGGTATTCTGCTACTATCCCTGATTTTATTGCTCCTGGTATTGTAGAAACTGCTCCGCAGCGTGAATACAAAGAACGTCTTTTTGCTCAATTCGGGAATGACGCTTTCTTGATTAGCGAATGGATGGACGATGTTCAGATGCAGATCGACGCTGCTGACCAGACATTAACTAATTTGGGCGCACAGCTTATTTCAAAAGGTCAGTGTTCTTATAATTTTGGACGTGGAATGAAGGGCGCTTTGCAGAAAGCAGAAATCCCATCAGAAAACTTCAAGAAAGCAGGTGCTAAGGTTTGGACTGCCGCAGATTGTAATCTACTTAGTCAAATGCGTACTATTGAGGTTGACTTCCGCGATACAAAAGGTTATAATGGCCCAATGAAATGGCAGATTCCGTATAAGATGTATATGGATGTCGTTTTGAAGAACAAAGAAGTTCGCGAGCTGGTGAAACAATACTATACGCTAAATGATAAGGTTTTCTTGGACTCAATGCCTGTTACTGAGGAAATCTTCAACAGTGTTGTTTATGCTAATTATCCCGATTTGTCTCCAATTGAGATTGTTGTTGAAAAACAAAAGGACATCAGTTGGGATAATATGACTGGTAAGTTTGTTAATGGATGGGATTCGAAAGCTGCTGTTCTACGCCCTGCGGGATTTGCTGGGGAAATTCAGTATACTGATATTTTGGACGTAGTAATGTTTGAAAAATACGGTAATAATTCCATTACTAAATCATTCGCTCAGATGGAAGGTGGTATTTATACATTGGTAAATACAACTGTACCTAATGGAATGTATAAAGAATGGCATACCGATTTGATTATGTCGGCCGTTCCGTCATTGAACGAGTTCCCATATCACGTTATTGTTGATACTACATCTGCAAACTCATGACGCAATTTGATGTTATAGAATATCTTTCTGGTTTGACTGCCTTTGTCTTTGACAGGGCAGTCTTAACCCGTATCGCAATAGAAAGAGAAGTTATCGACGTTACAGATTATAAATCTTTGACAGAAAAACAAAAAGATCTTTGTCTTGCTGATTTATTGTTCGTGATTTATACAGCCCCTAATTATACTGCGAGTTCAACTCAACAGCATGGCGCATTTACGAAAACGATTGGGAGCCAGCGTTATGATACAAAGAAAGAAGTCTATAATATTTTAATTGGGTTATATAAGAAATGGGACGATCCTAAATTATCAGAGCTATCAAACTTGGGTGTACAATGGATTAATGAATATGACTAATGATTATTGACAGAGACTTAATACAAGAATATCCTTTCAATGGTTCTTTCTATACATACGACATAGATATGACTAAGCCGTTGACGGAAAGAGTCGAAGAGGAAATCTTGGTATTAGAAACCAAATGTGATATACAAGAAGCAAAGAAAAGTGATAATACTATCATCTCAAATGCTTTTGAAGTATATTATCCTTTTGATAAAAAACAAGGCATTACCATAAAAAAAGGAATGCTATTCAGAGGGGAAATGTTTGGAATGTCAGTCGAAGGTCGAGTAATTGGTTTATTCCCAACTCAATTAGGAGGTGTTTCGGTTTACATAACAACTTATACACAGGAAGAATAATGAAGGTTTCTTCTAATTATGTACATCAATTAGCCATGAAACTGGCTTCCGATGGAGATAAGTTGATACATCAGGCTTTTGAAGAAGCGGATTATAGTAAAAACGAAACTCAAAACCTCCATGATAGTTACGGTAGCGCAGTCTTTTATAACGGAAAAATATATCCGCAAACAACAAGATTTTTAGATCGTTTAGCTACGGATAAGGGTGTAAAAGTTAATGGGCGTTACATAACAGGAAGACAGTCAATTGAGGAGTTTTTCTCTAAATATAATCCACCATCTAAAGGGATGCAATTAGTAGTTGCTGTTGCTTTGTTCTATGGGGGAATATTAGAGGCAGGCGAATCTCCTTTAAAAAGAAAATATAAAGTGATCTTTATGATTGGAGATGATATTTCATTATTGTCGTCGAAGATAAAAGGTTCAAAAGTAAAGACAATAGGAAATGGATAAAAATAAGTTAAACATATCAAATATAGAAGCTTACCTTGATTCCTTGTTGGGGAATAAGGTTTCAGCAAATGTTTTCTTTGATACATTGCCGCCAGTCATAAAAGACTCGTGGAAAGATTTACTTTTGGTTGATTGTTCTTATTTGATACGCGACTTGTCGGCTTATGGTTTTGGCACAATAGCAATTTGGTTATATGCCAAGCCAATGTCCTCTGGCGCAAAAAACGTTCCCGTGCTCTCTAAAATGGAAACTACCTTGAATGAAATACTTTTTTCAAATGAAAATCCTGCTTATCAATTAATCAGGAGAGGTACGCGTTCAGGCTATGATTCCACTGCTAAATTACATTATAATATTGTAGAAATTCAAATTTTAACCGCTTAAATAATAAAAATTATGGCAACAACAGTTGTAAAAACATCCGCAAAATCGAAGAAGGTTTTTAACCCGAAATACATTTTTATTACTCCTTTTACAGACGAAACGACAAAAGGAACAAATGTATATCAATGTGAGGAAATTATCCGGGACTCAACCTCTATTACACAGGAGGAAAACACCGAGAACCCAGTAGAGAATGAATTGTCTTCTGCACCAATTATTAACAATATTCAAGCTGGACAGTATTCTGTAGCTACAGAAATTGCCGATTTGCAGCCCGACTTATTGAAAGATCTTTTAGGATTTACAGTAGGTACAGATAATAAAAAGGTATATGCCCCAAGCGGATATGTTACTAAATATGCTGAATTTGCTTTGGTATTTCAGGGTACAGATGGGAAATACATTGCATGTATTCTGCCTAAAGTTCAGATGAGCCCAGCTGTAACAATTGACTCTTTAAGTACCTCTATTGGACGAATTGCATTAGCTGGTACAGGATCTTTGTTGGAGATGACCAACGGTTCTAGCAAAGTTATGACTCCATTTATGATCGACTACGATTATACTATTCCTACAACTGTGGGGGGGTAACGAGGGAATCGGTAACTCCGGCTAATTCCCTAAATATCCTGAACGGAGAAGACGCTATTTTGTTGTCTCCTAAAACAAGAGCGAGAAAAAGTAATATCATCTAACTATATAGGGGGGGGTGGGAGAATTAAACTCCTTCCCCCTATTTCATAAGTAATAACATGAAAGAAAATATAAAAAGAAAATCAATCAACGAACCTGTTTCTGATGAAGCAATGGAACGTTTAGCACAAATCATGACAGATAGCCCAACTTTAGTTAAGTTGTCAAAAACAGAGTTCGCTATAAAGTCTTTGAAGCCTGCCGTAATGTGGATGATTGCAGAAGAAGCAGTTAAAATAAGTAAAGCAGAAAAAGCATCGTATAGTGATGTGTTAAAAGGATTAGCGTCTAATTTACCTTCTGTTTGTAGGATTATTACATTGGCTATTCTTAACAAGAAAGAAGATATTGAAGATGAAGTAACATATAAAAAAGTATACGAAACCCTTTTTTGGGAATGTGATGAAAAGGAATGGGGACAGTTATTATTTGAAATACTGAATTTGATAAATGTGGATGTTTTTTTTTACATTATCAACTCGACTCAGATATTCAAGGAGATGGCTCTACAGAGGAAGACAAGGATGAACGAACAAAAATAATAGTCGCCAGAACAAGCTATGGGCAGATGTTTGACTTTCTTAAAGCTTATCCTTCTGTGACCATAGACGAATACATGTGGAAAATGAGTATGGCTCAAATAGCTTTAGCGTCCCATGATTCAACGCAAGTTGTTTATTTACCTGAAAATAAAAGCGAGGACAATGTAACTGTAATCAATTCCGCAGAAGATTTATTAAGTGATTTAGGATTCCCATTATTTAAAGAATAAAAACGATGGCAGAAGGATATATTTTAGAGATACCAGAAAATGTATTAAAGCAACTGGATCAAACAGATAAGAAAATAGAGACATTAGCTAAAACGAGTGAGAACACTAAAAAGCTAATGAAGTCGGCTTTTCAAGAAATGGCCGATGGTCTTAACCCATTATTGCAACAATTAAAAACAGCGAATAAAGGCATTAAAGATTTGATGCCTAAACTTGATACATCTGGTACAGAAAAAGTAGCTAAGAGCGTGGCTAACGTGGCAGAGCAACTAAATAGAGTGTCCCAATCTCCCGTAGATGTTATCAATAAAAAAATAGAATCGCTTAAAAACTTGTTGAATGATTCGACTTCGGCAGTATCTAAATTGGATTCTCAAATTGCTAATTTGAAGAATAAGGGGGGCGGATTTATTAGTGGTTCTACAATGAAAGAAGCCTCAGCAGGGAAATCACTTACTCCTCAAATTCAAGCTGAATTAGCTGTTTTAGAGCAAGAAAGAAGAAGTATTCTTGCTACAGCCGCTTCTTGGGAAAATTACAAAAAAACAATCGGTAACACTTCTATTGCATTAGACCAATTAAATTCTTCATTCAAAACTGGAAGTTCGGCATTACAACAGCAACAGAAGATGATGGATGCAGCTTTTGAGAAGGCTTATAAAATGGCGCAAGCTGAAGAGAAGGCTGCGGCAGAAGCAGAGAAATTGGCTAAAGCACAAGAAAAACTTAATAGAGAACAAAATAGGAAATCAGATCAGCAAGCTGCACAAGCCATGCAAGCTTATAATAGAGCTATGGCTGCATCTGAGGGTACCATCGCCCAACGTATTAATAAATTAGCCAAATTAAGAAGTGCCCAAGAACAATTAAATGCTACTGGCAGAAATTATACGACTCAATTACAGAGAATAACTGCTGAAACCCAAAGACTAAATGCGGTTAATGATGCTACAGCAAACAGCATGAACAATTTGAAGAAAAATCAAGGTCGTATACTCGATACTTCTGCACAATTGGAACGTAAATTAGGGCTTCTTTTCAGTGTAGCTGCTATTGAGGGATATATTGGCAAATTAGTGCAGGTTCGAGGGGAGTTTGAATTACAGAATCGCGCACTGCAAGCTATTCTTCAAAACAAAGATCAAGCTGACCAATTATTTAATCAAGTTGTCGAATTAGCTGTTAGGTCTCCTTATAGAGTTAAAGAATTGGTTACATATACAAAGCAATTGGCCGCATATCGTATTGAAACAGAAAAACTGTACGATACAACAAAAATGCTTGCTGATATATCAAGCGGTTTGGGCGTTGAAATGAATCGTTTGATTTTAGCCTTTGGCCAGGTTAAGGCGGCTAATTATCTACGTGGAACGGAATTAAGACAGTTTAGTGAAGCTGGTATTAATATATTAGGTGAATTGGCAACATATTTCACTGAATTAGAAGGACGAATGGTATCTGTTGGAGAAGTATTTGATATGGTATCTAATAGAGTGGTTGCCTTTGAGGATGTCGAAGAAGTATTTAAGAGGATGACTTCTGCCGGAGGGATCTTCTATAATATGCAAGAAATACAAGCTGAAACTTTGCAAGGTCAAATCTCTAACCTCCAAGATAGCTTTGATATTATGTTTAACGAGATTGGGAAAGCTAATGACGGCGTTCTAAAAGATTTGGTTGCGATTGTTCGAGGCATTGTAGAGAGTTGGGAAGTTTTTGCAGTTTTATTAAAATCCGTAGCAACTGGGTTCGTTTTATATACTGGAAAAATAGTTTTAGCTACCATCGCAAATAAAGCTTTCGCGGCATCACAGGGAGAAATAATCGCCAATTCCGGAAGAGTTAACAAGGCTATTGGAGGAACGGTTACAGGACTTAAAAACTTATTATCTTTTGCAAAAGGCAATCCTTATTTAATCCTTGCAGCAGCAGTTGCTGGTGTAGCATTTGCTGTAACAGAATATAATAATAAAATAGAAGAAACGAGGGCTAAATATGACATTTTAACAGACTCTTTAGCAAGACAAAAAAATGAAATTGATTCTATTTCTTCCAAAATAAAAGGATATAATGAAAAAATAAAAGAATCGGTTTCTACTATGAATCAATTCAAAGAAGGGACTAAAGAATATACCTCTGCTCAAAAAGAAAACAATGAAGCTTCTTCAAAAAGAAATGCGTTATTAGAAGAATTGAGAATTAATCATCCAGCAGTATATAATAGTATTATTACACAGAAAGATGGTACTGTAGATTTGACTAAAGCACAAGAGGAGTTTAACAAACAGCTTGAGTATACTAATTATTTAAATTACATAGCTAAACAAAGTGAAACATTCTTTGGAACTGGATTCCAAGAAAAAATAGAAAAAGCTACAGAGGCACAGGTGGAATATGATAAAGCTACTGGAAACATAAACAACGCTTACCTGCAATTGGTAGGACGTTTAAATGCAGTTTTCAATGCTAATAAAAATATAGCCCAAAGTACCATTGAAGCCTTTAAGGAAATTCAAGATAGTTCGCAAGATTCCTTTAAAAAGATATTAGCCATGCAAAGGCTGTTGTCCAAAGTTAGTTTGCCAAGTGACGCTGTAGATGTTTTAAAATCATATAATAAAGAAATAAATAATTATTCAAAGGCGCATAGAGGACTGTTGACGTCACAAGTGTATTTATATCAAGATATACTTGATTTTGGGGCTAAATTAAGAAGAGATCTCGATCTGACCTCAGATGAAGGCAAGAAGGCGGCAGCGAAAATGGCTTACAATTTTATAGAGTCAAAAAACATAGTAGAAAAAGCTGTAAAGGATTTTGTAACAAATAAATTTGAAATAGAAATTGGAGTTAAGATAGCTGACGCTCCTATTATAAATCAATATCAAGGGATGCAAGCTCGACTTAAAAAATACGTAGAAGATCATAAGCTTGAACTTGATATTATAAAGCCCGATCAAGGAACTAAAGATTATTTTGATAAACTAAAAGCTGAACTGAAAGACTCACAATCTAATGTAGAAAAACTAAATGTAGCGACAGAGCAATTAAATGCTTCGATGACTAATGAAGAAGCTCTTAAATACAATAAAGAGAGAGTTAAGCAGCTTACTCAGATATTGACAGCATTTGGAGAAATGCCCAAATCAAATAAAGGAGAAAATGAAAGAAACAAAGTGTTGCAGCAGCAAATAGACCTTTTAAAAAAAGTTGGGCAGGAATACCAGAAAAATCTAAAATATTATAGTAAAGCCGAAGCTTTAGAGAAAACTCGCAAAGACTATACGGATTCTTTTAAAGAAGCTGGATTAGGGAATTTGATTACAACGATGAATTTTGATCCAAGCGGAATTATAGCAGGGTTAGAATCGCTTATGTCTTCTGTTTCTCCCAAAATGCGCTTGACACTTGAAAAAGCAATTGCTGACTTAAAAGGTGATGTAGAAATAGAAGTGAGAGCTAAAGATGTAGAAAGGACAAGAAAAGAAATAGAGGGGCTTTTTACTGGTTATGAATTAACTGTGGAATTAGGGAAGTTAGGTCTTGATAAAGATTTAATTAGCCAGTTATTTGGAATTGATACATTTACGCTTGATGATATTAAGGCAAAACTGAAATCTCTCTATCCTGATATAAAGGCATTGAGCGAGGAGCAATTAAAAGCATATAACGAAGCATCGGATAAAATAACTGCCGCAGAAAAAGCATCCTTGCAAGAACGATTAAAGGATTATTCTCAATATCTGAAAAAATCCATGTCTGAGCGTATCAAGATTGAGCTTGAAGCGCAGAAGAAGATAGCGGAAATCCCTTCTGAATTTACAAAACCTCAGAAGGAACAGATTAAAAAGAACATACAGAAAGAAACAAGGCAGAAATTAGATAAGCAATCTTTTGCCGAATTCAAAGAAAGCGATCTTTATATTACGATGTTTGAAGATCTTGATAGAGTATCTTCTTCCGTATTAGAGCAGATGAAAGCTAAATTGATTTCGTTGAAAGAGTCTCTAAAAGATTTGTCTCCAACCGAATTAAAGGAGATAACTTCTCAAATGCAAAAGATTGACGAACAAATAGAGAAGCGAAACCCATTTAAGGGCTTATTGCCTAATATAAAAGAATATATTGGTTATTTAAAAGAAAAAAATGATTTAGAGACTAAATATACGGATGAATCTAAAACATTAGACCAGTACAAACAACAGCAAGCATTAGCCGAAAATAATGTTCTTTCTGCTCAAAAGCAATATGATGTTGCGGTAAAAAAATATGGTCTCAACTCTAAAGAAGCTAATTTAGCCAAACAAAATCTAAATATTGCGCAACAAGGGCTGAATGTGTCAAACGATAATGTTAAGGCACAAGAAAAAGTAGTAAGAGCATTGTTGGATCAGATAAAATATGCAGAAACTTTAAAAGATAAATTAGCCGAGGCACTAAAGCTGATAGGACAATATGCTTCTGATTTAAGTAGTACTGTTTCGGATGTCGCAACTTCCTTAGAAAATGTATTTGGAACAATGGGTTCTAAGGCGGCTGACTCAATCGGTTCTCTCCAAGAAATATTATCGGGTGTCGGAGATACAGCGGCGGGTGTCGCAAGGGTTATGGCTAATCCTGCTGATATTGGCGGATACCTGCAAGGTATTACTGGTTTGGCAAAAACAATTGGAGCTTTCTTTAATATTGGTGATAAAAAGAAGGAACGTCAAATACAGAGGGAAATAGAAAAGATTGAGAATCTGGATAAGGCGTACAAAAAGCTTGAAAAGTCAATAGAAGCAGCTTATTCTGTAGACACATTTCAAGAATCAAATAGGCTTGCCCAAGAAAACGTAAAAGCCCAAATAAAGGCATACGAACAGATGATAGCTGCCGAAGATGCGAAAAAGAAAACCGACAAGAAGCGAATAAAGGAATGGCAAGGAGAAATTGAAAAGTTGCACGATTTGCAACTGCAATTAAAAGAAGAAGCTTTAGCAGAAATGGGAGGATTCGGAACGGAAGAAAACTTTAAATCTGCCGCACAAGAATTTGCTAATGCTTGGTATGAAGCCTTCAAAGAAACAGGGGATGGAATGAAAGGGTTGGAAACTACATTCCAAGACTTTATGGATAATGTTGTTAAAAAGCAATTGTTGTTTAGAGGAACTGAGACCATATTAAAACCCCTATTGGGAATGATTGACGAAGCAGTTAAAGATAGCATCTTAACTAAGGATGAACTTTCTGGAATCATGGATAAATTTAATACGGATACCAAAGGAGCTTTAGACGCATTGTATAAATCCATCGTAGAAAACTTAGGTGTTTTGCCAGGAGGCAACAATCAAGAGCTATCTGGTCTGAATGCGGGCATAAAAGGCATTACGGAAGAAACAGCGCAAGCTCTTGAAGCACTTTTAAACTCCATGCGATTCTTTGTAGCTGATTCAAACGTACAATTAAAAACGCTTTCTGCTATCGGTAGCTTTGATGTTGAGGCTAATCCATTATTAGGAGAATTAGTCGCACAAACAAGGGTATTAAGAGATATAAACAGTAAATTGGAAAGTGTTATTACAGCCGGAGGAAACAATTCGGTTGGAGGATATAGCATAAAGACTGTATTATAAAAAACATCCCCAAGAATATTCACATACTCTTGGGGATAACCCTTTAAATCTATATTATATGAAAAACACTTAAGATAAATGATATGAGTTAAGAAATTTAAGTTGCTGCTATTTCCTGTTTACAAAGATAGTAAAAGGGATGTTACTTAGCTACTTCTTTCACAAAAGTTAACTCTTTTTCTTCTCCGTTGTTTTTATCTACGCATTTCACCTTCATGTTCGTTCCATAGTCTGACAAGATAGCCGACTTGAAGTCGTAAGGAGTGATTGATATTAATGCCCATAGATCAAAGAATTTAATAGATTTTTCGTTTTGAATATAAGTCCCATAGCGGTCAGCCCATAAATCTGATTCGACTTTTACATCTTTTGCAGAAGTAAATTGCATGGTGATTTGATTCTCGATGCACAACCATGTTGTGTTTTCAAGAAGGAAATCGTTATGACTATCTTCTCCTTTAGAACAAGAAGAAAATGCAAGCATTAATGCTAATGCTAAAAATAGAATGTTCTTTTTCATCTTTATTGGTTTTATTAAATAATGGTTCAATTTAAACTCTCTGAAATGTATTCCTTAATTATGCTGGCGAACTTTTCTCTTCCTGTCACCGTAATAAGAGTTTGCGTTCCAGATTTATCATTGGTGACCCATTCCTTCAACTCAAAGTATTTGCCTACATATTTGGCTATCGGTTTTAGTTTTCCTTTTGCATCACGATAGATATACCCTTTATCAATTAAAATATAAATGAAAGTTTTTTCTTTAACCCCAAGTAGCTTTGCTGTATCACGAAAATTAAGATTATTTCCTCTCTCGACAAGCCCATTGAAATACTCGGCTTTAGGCTTCATGCACTCAATCTGTTTTTGTTGCTTTTCTATTTCCTCGGCTTGTTTTGCAGCCAACATTAAGGCCTCGCTAAATGTAGACGGGATGACAAAGTTTCCGGAACGCTTTTCTTTTTCGAGCTCTTCCCATCTGTTTATGATTGCCATACGCAAGTCTGCTCTGTAACCCGAAGCAAGGCACAAACAACCTTTCTTGGAAAGTTGATACATAGGCTTCCCCCTATTTTGAGAATCTGTATAAGAGGTGAGCTGAAAATTCAGCCTATCTTTTTCTGGCAGTTGGGCAACAAGATTTCTAATATCTTGCATTACGTTTTTGTGTTCCTTCCCCGTCAGATCCGCAATCTCTCTCGAAGTCATGACTTCTTTGTTAATTTTCAAATCGTTCATTGTTTTATTATTTGTTTAAGAATCTATCAATATCTTCGGGAATCAAAGGCTGGATTCTTTCCATCAAAGCAATATAAATAGCATTGTAATACTTGTGCCTTACAACTCCCAATTTTATTTTAGCAACACCACGTTTAACACATCGTGGTGCTCTAAAATACATATTAGCAATTGTTGACGAAGATAAGCCTAAGCTATAATGCAATATATAATAAAGAAAATACCGAGCTGTAGATGGCTTTTCTTTCATATTATGATTAATTATATCTTGCTCTGTAACTCCGAAGTATTTATAGACTTCGTTGGCTATCTGATCGACTTTATGTTGTTGTTCTGCTGTTAGCGTCATAGTGATAAATATATGGCACAAATGTAATGGTTTTATCACTACCCTCCAAATATATTCTATAATATATCATAACACGCTGAAACACAACGCTCGAAAAATATAAAAATACTGTGTAGTTTGATTCCATTATTTTTAGTTTATTCAGAACATAGTTCAATGTCGGACTATATTAAATGTATTTTTTATGGAATCAAAAACAGTTGTTTATACTCCTGATGTAGGGAGTGGAAGCGGAAGTGGAATGATGGCTATGCTTGCTCCACTTTTGCAGCAGAAAGGTATTGACCCTAACTTGTTAATGGCTTTGAATAGCAAAGGAAATGGAAACGGGTTTGGCGGAGATGGCTCATGGTTCTTATGGATTATCTTCTTGTTCTTCCTTTTCCCTCTTTTCGGTCGTAATGGTTGGGGTAACGATGGTGGAAATGGTGGCGGATATGGTGTCGCTGGTATTCCAAATTTGATTAACAATGATGCAGGAAGGGAATTACTAATGAGTGCTATTCAGGGGAACGGACAGGCAATCAACAATCTGGCTACTAATTTAAACTGTTCAATCGGTCAGGTTCAGAATGCTATCAATGGAGTGATGTCGCAGGTGCAACAGGTAGGAAATCAGGTTGGTCAAAGCTCAATGCAGATTATCAATGCTATCCAGCAGGGTAACTGTCAGATCGCTCAACAGATTGCTTCATGCTGCTGCGAAAACCGTCTGGCGATTTGTCAGCAAACGAACACATTGCAAAATGCCATTAACGGCGTTGCGACTGGTCAGGAAAGAGGCTTTGCTTCTGTTGCATATGAAACTCAACGTCAGACTTGTGATCTGCAAAATTCCATCAAGGATAGCACACAGCAGATTCTTGCCGGCCAACGTGCGGCTGAAATGCGCGAAATGCAGAACAAGATTGATAAACTTCGTGAGGAGAATAGCACATTTAAAAGTTCTGCCATGACCTCTCAGATCGTCGGACAGGCAACGGCTCCTCTTGGTGCAGCTTTAAATGATTTGAGTGCTCGTCTTGCAAAAATCGAATGTAAACAACCCGAAACAGTAACAATTCCTTACATTCCTGCTGCTGGTAACTATATACCTGTTAACTATAGCGTACCAGTTAATATGAGTGTATCGCCTTATAGTAACTGTGGTTGCTAAGTATTGGTATTAGACAAAGCGTTCTTTGACATGTTGGTAAGAGTTTCGTAATCAGTTAGATACATCCATTCAAATCCTTTATGGGTTTTACATTTACCTGAACAAGCCCTTGATATTTCTGATTGAAGAAATCCATTTCTTTGTGCATCTGCCATAGATTTGTAGATGTTAATTAATGACCCGTTTTTTAATTGAACTACAGATTTAGATGTCGCATTATTGTATGTTCCAATTAGAGAATCAGATGCTCTTTTTTTGGTAATAGGATTATTCATATTTTCACTATGAGTACACCATCGTAGATTATTAACATTGTTATTCAATGGATTTCCGTCTATATGGTCTATTTCACATAAGTTGTTTGGATTTGGAGTGAACTACCCACGAACTAAAGATTCGTGGGCTTCCGACTTCACAGAGGAATGCCCTTTCAAAAGATTAGGTCTTCTATCCTCTCCATCGGTGTAATCGACAGTCCCTGCCGATATATTATTTAATCCTAATTTTAGGATATTGATAGCAGCATTTACATCTCTGTTATGATGTGTTCCACAAGAAGGGCAATCCCATTCTCTTACCTTCAAGTTTTTTGTTTCGCTATTACGATAGCCACAAACATTGCAAGTTTGAGAGGATGGAAAAAACCTATCAATCTTAACTACATTTCTACCATTCCAATTAGCCTTATATGTTAGCATAGTGACGAATGTCCCCCAACTTGCATCAGTAATTGATTTAGCAAGTTTATGGTTTCGTACCATACCTTTCACATTAAGGTCTTCAATACAAATGGTGTCGTAGTTAGAGATTAGAGAGTGAGAACACTTATGCAAGTAGTCCATACGGCAATTAGAAATCTTCTCATAGAGTTTAGCAGCTTTGAGCCTTTGGTTTTCGTACTCATTACTACCTTTCTTTTTTCTTGAGAGGTGTCTCTGTGCTACTGCAAGTTTCTTCTCATATCTCTTTGTGTATCTATTATTCTTGAATACTTCACCATCAGATGTTATCAGTAGGTCTTTCAAACCTAAATCTACACCAACTGCTTTATTAGCAGGTGCAAGTTCTTGATAATCCTCTATTGTGAATACTGATACAAAATACTTTCCTGTTGGAGTTTTAGTTAGACTAACTTTGCCCATCTTACCTTTGATTTCTCTATGCAGACGGATAGTTATACCACTCTTGAATTTAGGTAGCCACAATTTACTATTTTCAATAGTTGCAAATTGGGGTACGGTAAATGTATTCTTACCTTTCTTTGAGTGATAGTTAGGGAACTTCGCTCTCTTTTGGAAGAAATTAGTGTATGCAGTTTCAAGATTACGCAAAGCAAATTGAAGTGTTTGAGAGTTTACTTCTTTAAGCCAAGCGGTTTCTTCTTTTTTCTTTAATTCAGTTAAAGCCTTTGCCTGAGCATAGTAGTTATCACTCTCTCCTTCCTCTTTATATTGCTCTTGCCTTTGATTAAGGAAATAGTTATAGACAAAGCGAGTACAGCCGAAGTGCTTCGCCAACAATTCCATTTGGGAAGCATTTGGATATATCCTAAATCTGTATGTTCTATTTATCGTCTTAATCATAGTGCAAATATACATATAAGTATTTACAAAAACAAGAAATGTTTTGTAAAAGTGAAATATTTTCGTTAATTTTGTAGTATGAGGAGTGATTATGAGCATAGTAACCGACACAAATATTACTTGAAGTGTCATTTGATATTCTGCATTAAGTACAGAAAGAAGTTGCTCGTAGGCAAATTCAATGATACTATCAAATGTATTTTAAAGGGTATCGCAGAAAAGTCTGATTTTGATATTGAAATAATGGAGTCAGACAAAGACCACATCCATTTTCTCATCAACTATCCACCGAACATATCAGTAACATCTATTGTTAGAAAACTCAAGCAAGAGAGTACGATATTCGCTTGGAAACTCTTTGAGAGTAAGTTGAGAAAAGAGTTTTGGGTTGAACGCACATTATGGAGTGATGGATATTTCTGTTGCTCAATAGGAGAAGCAAGTCCAGAAACAATTAGGAAATATATTGAACAACAAGGTTAGTGCCTTACATCCCATAGGCTAAAGACCTATGGGTTTTCGGCACCTGCTAATAAATTATTTGTTAGTTAATTAATATCGTTTCCTACAAATGCCGCTATGGTATCAAATTCATCCTTTGTATACTCATAGCCGTTAATGATTATAAGTTCATTCATTTCTATTTTTTTTTGATGGTTAATACTTCTTCCTGTTTCAATTTTCTTTTTGTTACTTTTTTAATATTTTCATTGAAAACTATATCAATATCATTTAATGCTTTTCTAAAAAACTTGGTATCCATTTTTTTTAAAGCACCATCAAAAATAGAAAAATATACACAACCGTCTTTTAAATCTTTTATAATTCCTTTTTCACCATTAATCAGAGAATCATTCACATAAAAAAGAACGCGATGAAGATACCTGATAAAGAAAATATAATTAGGACGCATATAGAACTTTGTATAAAAAAGCTGTTTTGCAGTGCCAGATATAATCCTTTTGCCCGAATCATCATATTTATCTAAAACTGCTTGAAGATCTTTATAAGATGATATTGCTTCATTCGACAGCGTATCCTCACTGGAAACATAATCATACGGGTCAACATCACAACCAAAAACATTTCCCATGAAATTAGAAAAATCTTCAGCTTCAGAATAACTAACACCACCAAATTTAGCCAAAGTAGCACAATCGACAAATCTAAAGTAAGCTTCGTAATATTGCAAGACTGCGGCCGCAGACAACAATCGCTGACACAACAGCGCACGACGTATATTCTTATCCTTTCTCAGATTCTTCATATTCATCCGGCTTTAAGATTATAAACCTAACACCGTCTATCATAACAGAATCAACAGCATCTTTCCGAATCCATTGCGCCACAGTCTCGCGAACAACACCGCGAAGCTCCGCATAGTGACGAACAGTTACCAATCTACTAATGTCATACATCTTTTTCTCCATAATTACTTTGTTTTTAACAAGTTAATAATAAAATCTCTTCCTTTACCAGTCCAACGTCTATCATATTGAATTGTTCCGTTGTCAAGCTGTATTTGTTTTACCGAAGTATATCCTTTTTCAGAGTACTCGGAATACATCAACCATGTGCCATTCTGTTTATACTGAATACGTTTTTCTTCAAGCAGCTTATTTAAAGCTATCGCAGACTTCATCCCAAGTTCTTTGGCAATCTCACTCGATGTATATGTCTTGCCGTTATGAACGAGAAGTTTCACGTGAGCCTCAGCCTCTTTTGCTTCAAGCAAAGCAGCCTCTTTCGCTTTATATTGTTCAGCCCAAGCAATAGCCGCCTCAGCAGGATTTGTAAAGTCTGGCAATTGAATTACGTTTGAACGCTTCTCCATCTCCAATTCTTCCCATCTATCTATAATTTTAGACCGCAAAACAACATTATACCCACTTGCAAGCAATAAACAAGATTTCTTATCAAGTTCATACATTGGTCTCTTTTCACCTTTCGCATCTGTGTATTCAACCAGTACAAAAATGTACCCGTTGTTTTCTCCAAGTTGTTCTATCAGATTTCTAATATCACGCATAACAATCTTATGCTCTTTACCTGTAAGATCTGCAATCTCTTTTGAGGTCATACACTCTTTTGCACTTATAGTTGCGCCAACTTTCTCTAAATTAAATTTCATATCTTTCATCGTTTTGATTATGATGCAAAGATAATACAATGTTTGTAATTCGCAATACACAATTTGGTATTTAACTACAATTTAACACATATACACACAAAAAAAAGAAGCGGACATCAGAAATAAATCCAATGTCCGCCTGCATAATTGAAAGAAAGGTGATGAAGAATCTAACACGATGCAAATATAAGAACTATTTAGAGGAATACAATAGATCCTTAAAAGAAAAATTAAAAATCATCATCCACAACCTCCTCTTCGGATAATTTAGATGCTCCATGGAGGTTTATCTCTTCAAAACGCTGCTTGGCGCGATTCAAATCACCAAACTCAAAAGCCCAAACACCAAACGACTTACTCCGAGGATAACATACACAGTCAAAACGAACATTCTCCATACGACGAAAAACCTCGTAACTCACAACACCACTCTCCGAATGCGTCTTTTCGTAGATATAACCAAAAGGAGACTTGGACAACTGAACAAAAGAATAGCCGCTAACTTCACCACGACCTTCAAATTTTAAATCTAACTCTTTCATAAAAACATGTTTGTTAATTAATACCGCATTATAGCTAATTTTCAACTTTAATAAGAAAAACAAGGAAACTATCACGAAACGTCAGAAAGTCTCTAAAATACGAATGTATTAGGCTTATTTCAAACGCAAACGATAAGTTTACTGCGCAAAGATAGAGAAAAAGATTAAAACGACAAATTCAAATAAAGTGCAATAGCCACAGTCAAGCAAAAACAGTGAACTATTAGAAAAACTCACTATGGACAAATACAATCCAAATATAGACAGGAATTGGGAAATGTAAAAGAAATGAAGAGAAAATAAAAGCATAGAATACATAAAATATGAATAATGATTTGATTTTCAGGGAAATAAAAAAAATAAAAGTAAAAAAAATCGAGAAAAGACAGACTTAGCCATTATCCTTAAAGACGGGAGGGGGTGAGTGCCACGGGGATAGCCAGATACAAAAGATGGTAAAACATTAACGAGGACGCTAATACAACGGGGAAATAGAAGCTTTTTAGCTAAAATGGCACTATGTATACATTGACATAAAATATCGCCTAATTTAGCCTTAAAACGCGTCTTATTCGTTCGTTTCGTGTTTTGGGAACTTAAACATGAAGCTCAAAATACGCAGAAAAGCAATATTTACGCTTTTTGAGGCGCTTTTTCATCATTTAGAGGGCATTATTGCGAGAAAGGCCGCGAGCCCGCCTCAAATATACCCGCTTCGCTCTTTTTTTTTTCTTTGCCTCTTTCTTTTTTTTCATTCTCCATCCTGGTACTTTTTCATTTTCATTTTCTTTTTTCCTTATTTCTATTCTTTCCCTTTCCCTTTCCCTTTTGATATTCTTTTGATCTTATCTTTCTTGTTTCTTTCTTCTTTTCTTTTTGTTCTTTCTTTAAAGTTCCATTTATTTTTTCTATCATGATAATATTCGTTATAGATTTTTTCTATTGTCTCCTTGTTAACATTGTATATTGTCTATATTATATATATATTAATATTATATCGTGTTATATATAAATATCCAAGTAATATATATACTTCACTACGTTACGTAATATATTACATTGTATATTCATATAAACACTATAGTGTAAAATCTTCGATTTTGTTGGTGTTTACAGTTAACAAACCTTTAATACGTTCTTTTGTTGTTAATAGACGTTATATATCTCCTTTTTTTTATGTTGTTATTTGGCTATTCCGAATATAACACCTATATTTGTATCAGAAACAAAGAGATAAATATTCTCTTAAAGTTCTAAGGTAGTTCTTTCATTTACTTACATACTGACAAACCTATAAGATTGGTTATAGGTTCTATTTACTACCATTCAAATAAGCAACATTCATAAGCGTTATGTTATAATATTATTCATCGTATTTTTTCTTTTATTCTTCGATGTATAAAGAAGTATTTAGGCGTTATGTGTGTAGATATACTTGTTATATCTATGTGCTTAACTTTTTTCGTTTCCTTTACGCTGTTTGGGTGGTGGTTCTGAATAAAAGAAAAGGTTAAGGAATAAGGGTAGTACTTAACCGCTTTAATGTAGCCCTCATACATTTTTGTATGTTGACAGTCTAAAGCCTGTAAATACAGATAGGAGAAATAAATATTAAAATATAAACCCTTTAAAACATAAAGATTATGAAAACAACTGATTTGATTAAAAGCATTGAGGAAAAAGGAATTATCACAGAAAAAGAAATTCTTCTTTTAAAGAGACGCGCAAATAATGGAGATCGCGACGCTGCTAACTTCTATCCTGGTTGTGATAGAGTTATAGAGGTTACAGACGAACAAAGCGAAAAGGGCTTTAAATGGCTGTATAACCTTTATAAAACTCCGACGGGAAAGGTAAGAGAGAACAATCCTTTTGGATATAGAGAAATGGACATTTTAGATAATTACAAAGGTGAAAGATTTACTTTTGTAGGTTTTTACGACGCAGGAGACCGATTTTATTCATACTATATTCCTATCTACGAATTAAACGGCATGGAGTATTATTACAACGGAGAACTTCACATAGTAGGATAACTTTAAATATCACAATCATGGAGGATAAAGATTTTTTTGGTAGTGCTATAATAACGGTTTGTATTATAGCCGTTCTTTTTACACTTTGCTATATATTTCATTAATTGATAAACATTTTACAAACTTTTAAAAATAGGAGATTAAATTATGAAAACAACTGATATAGAATTGTATTCTGCTAACTGCGACGCTTACGGAAATCCTCGCGTAATAGTGCATTTTCTCACATTTGTTAAACCTGATGAGTCTAATTTATCTATTGATGCGCAATATAGAATCGCGCACAAAAGAGCAAAAAGCTTAGGCTTTAGGAAGTATAAAGGGAGAGATTTTGGCGGCGGTTTTGTGTGCCAATGTTGGAGCGAAATGCACCTTAAAAATAGTATTATAGAACTAATGAATAAAGCGTAATACCGGGAGGATATAATATGACTACATATATTTATAAAGGGGAGAAAATCAGTCATTCGAAGTTATTAATGCTTTTACGTTCTGCACATATATACGGCGGAAATAAGCTATCACATTACGAGGCTTTAGTACAAGCGGATGAGAAAGGAAACGAGCGTGCAACAAACATTCTTAGAGATTTAGAAATAGAGTAATAAAATAATTAAACTTTTTTTTAATAACATGAAACGTAAAAGAATAAATACAAAAACTTTTGTTTGTAGATGTGAAGGACTATATTTGCATATACTTTCATTCAATTTTAAGAAATAATAATTCAATAAACATTTAAATAAAAATATCATGGAAGGGAATTTAAAATATAACAAAGAGGAAAAAACATTAGTCGTATTAGGTAATATTTTACTTATAGTTGGTTTTATCGCGTCTATTTTTATAATTGCCGCGGCTTTTCAAAAAGAAGAATTCAGGTACGGAGGCTTTTATGATTCAAGAATGATTTTTAAATTTGAATTTATAGCTTATGCTATTTGTGATATGTTATTGAGTTTAACTCTTTGGGCTACAATGATGTGTCTTGCTAAAATGTCAAGGAATATTAGAGAGATGAAAAACAATAAATAACAGAATTATGTCTAAATCAATAGATTTTGCTCTTAAGCATATAGGAGAAGAAATTCCAGTAAGACTATCATTAGACAATGCGTTATACGTGAAAGTTAAGAAAGGTACGGTAATAGGGTATAACGATATTTTAGGCGTATTAATAGGTTTTGCCGATAAATCAGGCCTACCAAGATATTTCTTAGACGAGAAAGATCGCATCTTATTAGATACGTGTCTATATGAAACTTATTGGTATCTATCATTAGATGAATAATAACTAAAAAAATAAGGCATTTATATACGCCCCTGCGCCTTATAACTAAAAGTAATTACTAACAATTAAAGACAAAAATCATGGAAAAGAAATTTGAACTAACAGAAAACTATG
>ERZ1090869.60-NODE-60-length-56744-cov-7.309654_pt1 | contig 56744 bp, 58 predicted proteins | sample MGYA00478474_ERZ1090869 | MGnify/ENA primary metagenome ERZ1090869 (study PRJEB33644, sample SAMEA5815748) | chicken gut metagenome | biome: Chicken; feature: Gastrointestinal Tract; material: Caecum | place: Ireland | collected 2019-01-01 | study: A study of the... | reverse complement strand
CTGTCTTTGTGCGCCCTTTTCGGGATGGTGCTTAAATTACAATGTTTCAAACTTCCTCCTCAGTGTCAAATACAGGAAAACGCAGTGTAAATATTGTCCCCTTGCCCACACTGCTTTCTACATGAATTTCACCACGATTGCGCTCTACCAAATTACGCACAATGGACAAGCCCAGTCCGCTTCCTCCGGATTTTCTTGACCTGGCCTTATCCACCCGGTAAAAGCGTTCAAAAATATGTGCCAATGCATCCTCCGGGATACCAACGCCCGTATCGGTGAACTCAACAACCGCATCATCCTCAATACGATAAAGGTCAACGGTCAGTTTTCCTCCGGGAATATTGTATTTAATGCCATTTTCCATCAAATTGAAGATAATCTGGTACAAATCGTCCTCTACAATCAGAATGGGAGAATCCTGGGAAAAGTTTGTTTGAATTGTAATCTGACTTTCTCTTGCAATCGCCGTAAGCATCCGCATAACCTTTTCAATGGTAGGGGCGATGTGCACGATTTCATACTCGCCCTCGGCCTGGCTCTCGATTTTTGTCAGGGACAGCAGCTTTTGGGACATACGGTTCAGACGTTCTGCCTCGTTTCCGATATCTGCAACGAATTCCCGCACGGTATCCAGATCCATATCATTCTGCAAAATGGAATCTGACAGCAGTTTGATGGAGGCCAGGGGTGTTTTCAATTCATGGGAAGCATCTGACACAAACTGGTGGCGTTTTTGTTCAGAGGTGTTCAGCCTTTCTGCCAGAATGTTGAACTCGTTTCCCAGGACAGTCAACTCGTCGTTGCCGCCCAAAGAAACCTTCTGGGAATAATCTCCTTCCCGAATGGTGCGCATGGACAGCATGATTTTCCGAAGCCTTGCGGTAAAGGTTGCAGAGAAAAACACCGAGTATAAAATCACCAGGACCTCCAGAATGACCGTGATCAAAAGGGTGTTCGTCTGGAGCGACTTTATCAGTGCACCTTGCTCGTTATCGTATTCCATCATATAGGCACAGCCAATCAGCGTACCATAGGAATAGACGGGTACGGCGGCGCAGGACTTCATGGTTCCATCGTTGTAAATCCAGCTGAAAACATTGTAGCCCTGCAGGGCCTGAGCAATTTCCGGGAACAGGGTGTAACTTCCGGTGGATTCCATTTTCTCCGAATTATAGATTTCCATGCCGCTTTGATTGGTTACCACCATATGCATGTCACTCAGAACAACCATATCCGATACGGCTTGGGAAACCGTGTAGAAATTCAAAATATCCAGGCCGGCAATTTCCGTGGATGCCAACTGGCATTTTTCCAGCAGGGAAGTTTCTTTGCTGTTGCGGAATACCTTTTGACTGGTGGTGGAAATATAGATATTCAGCATCAGAAGCACAATAAAGGTAATTACCACATAAGTCAGGGCGTAACGGAAATGGGTGCTCTTTCGCTGCACAGAGGCAATGGACCGCAATTTCCTTTTCTTACTTTCTGAAATAATAACCAACGCCCCATTTCGTCATAATATGCTTGGGTTCTGCCGGATTATCCTCCAGCTTTTCCCGAAGCCGGCGGATATGCACATCCACAGTACGAATATCGCTGCGATATTCATAGGCCCAGATGGTATCCAGCAGGGCCTCTCTGGAATAAACCCGGTTGGGGTTCCGCATCAGAAATTCCACCACATCAAATTCCTTTGCAGTCAGTTCCACCGGCGTGCCGGAGCGGAAGGCATTTCTCCCGTTCAAATCCAGCGTAATGTTCCCAACAGTGAGGAGGTTCTGCTCCTGATTGCTGCCATTTTGGGCGCCGGAACGCCGGAGAAGTGCACGCACTCTGGCCTTCAGCTCCAGAATGTTGAAGGGTTTGGTGAGGTAATCATCTGCACCGTTCTCAAACCCCATGAGCACATCCATGTCGTCGGTTTTGGCGGTCAGCAAGATAATGGGGACATTGGAAAACTCCCTGATTTTGTTGCAAGCCTCCAGGCCGTCCATCTCCGGCATCATTACATCCAGAATCACCAAATCCGGATTTTGTGCCTGCACCGCCGCTACAGCCTCCAGACCGTTGGAGCCGGTAATCACTTCATAGCCATCGTTTTGCAGGTTAAAGCGGATTCCTTTTACCAGCAAATCTTCATCATCCACGACCAGTATTTTCATACTCATTCTCCTATCCTTATATAATTCTGTATTTCTGAAAGACTGTCTCTTCCAATCCCTTCCACGTTCAGCAAATCCTCTGTTTGCCTGAAAGGTCCGACAGTTTCCCGATATGTAATAATTCGCTGTGCCAGAGTTTCCCCGATACCAGGCAGCAGCATAAGCTGCTCCAAAGTGGCACTGTTCAGGTCAATGCGGCCCGTTTGGGATGCATTTTGTGTACTTTCTGTAGCCTGTCCAAACAATACCTGATGGTTCCGGAGAAGAAAAATACCAGCATTGAACAGGAGAAATGCGGCAGTTACACCGGCAAACACTTTTGTTCGTAACTTCATGGGCCGCACCTCCTGATTGACTACAGGGTAAAATGTTGGTATAATGTCTTCATTATACATAAGTTTTTCCGGATATACAAGTATGCAGGGGGATATTGGTGTAAAATATGAAAAAAAGAAGCGTAATGTGGGTGATTCTTTGCCTTCTTCTTGTGCTGACGTTTTTTCCGAAAGCGGCACTCGGGGCAGAAGCCGGGGAAGATACAGATATGTCCGTCACCAACGGAAGCCACTCCATAGAAGCCCAGTCTTCTTTGCTGGGCAACAAGCAGTTGATTGAAAATGCCGAGTCGGTTATTCTGTACGATATTGCCAGTGATACCATGATATATTCCTGGAATCCGGACCAGCAGATCAATCCCGGTAGTTTTACCAAAATCATGACCCTCTGGATTGTTGCAGAGGAGGGGAAGCTGTCTGATGTGGTGGAAGTTTCCGGTGAAGTCATTGCCACTATTTCAAAAGATGCCGTTTCCATGGATTTGAAGGCATCGGAAATCCTGACGATGGAAGACCTTGTTTATGGTATGATGGTGGGCTCTGCCAACGATGCTGCGGCTGTTATCGCAGACCATATGGCCGGAAGTCAGGCAGCTTTTGCGGACAAGATGAACCAGTACGCCCAAAAGGCAGGCTGTACCAATACGAACTTTGTCAACGCCCACGGTTTGCAGGCAGAAAATCAATACACGACCCCCCGGGATGTGACAAGAATCATTGCTGCAGCATCCCAAAACCAGGTATTTCGTGAAATTTTTGGGGAAGTTTATTACCGCATGGAAGATGAACAGGGAAATGCCACGCGGGTTATGAATACATCCAACAAGCTGTTGGATGCGGAGTCTGTCTACTATGATTCCAGAATAATCGGCAGCAGAACCAGTGCTTCCTCTGACGGTAAGCGTTCTGTGGCATCCCTGGCCAAGGAGGGAAACCTGGAGGTAATCAGTATTATTACCGGCTCTGCGAACAAGTACGAGGCAGACGGCTACACGGAGCGCACGCCCGGTGCTTATCCGGAAACCAAGCAGCTGCTGGATTTGGGATTGACCGGTTATAAGCGGGTGCAGGTGATCTATGAGGGACAGGTGTTCAAGCAGGTTCCCGTGGTCAATGGTGACAGCGATGTTCTGCTGGGAAGCAACATTGCTGTTTCCACGGTTTTGCCCCAGGCTGTTTCAGACGGTCAGCTGACCTATCAATACCTGGAAGTTTCCGACCAAATTACAGCCCCCGTGGAAAAGGGCCAGGTGCTGTCCAAAGTGCAAATTTGGTATCAGGATGTATGCCTGGCTGAAGCCCAGCTCTGCGCCATGAATGCCGTCCCGTTTATGCAGAGTAAGATTGTGCATACCCAGGAAAAATCTTTGACGAATACGCTGAAGTATGTAATTCCGGTATTGATTGCTTTGATTCTGCTGGTGATCATTATCCGCTCCGGAATTCCTGGTGCAATTTATCGCCGCATACGCAGAAAGATTCGGGGCGTCTCAGCCCAAAAACGTAGCCGCCGGAACAGAATGAACCGCAGAAGGAGCAGATAGTATGCTTGACTGGGAAGAACTGGAAGGTTATGCCAACCGGTGCGCCAGATGTGCGCTGTGCAGAACCCGAAACCATGTGGTTTTTGGCGTAGGAAACCGGGAAGCGGACATCATATTCATTGGTGAAGGACCTGGGGAACAGGAGGACCTGACCGGTGAGCCCTTTGTGGGCCCGGCCGGAAAGCTGCTGGATGATATGCTCTCCATTATCGACTTAAACCGCACCAATGTGTATATTGCTAACATTGTAAAATGCCGTCCGCCCCACAACCGTGACCCCAAGCCGGAGGAACAGGAAGCTTGTATCGGTTTTCTCCGGAATCAGGTGGCATTGGTGAAACCTCAGATTATTGTTTGCCTGGGTCGTATCGCGGCCCAGAGAATTATCGATCCCGAATTCCGTATTACCCGGGAGCACGGAGAATGGCGGCTGCGTAACGGCACCTGGATGACAGCGATTTACCACCCATCTGCCTTGCTGCGGGATGTGAGTAAACGCCCCGATACCTTTACGGACCTTCTTTCCATCCGGGAAAAGCTGCAAGAAGTTCATGCCAACATATAGAAACAGAAGCACCGATTTGTGTGGAGTGGGCGCTTCTCTGAATAACGCAAGCGGAAATATTGTGAGTTGCTCTCGGAAAATGGTAGGATATTTGCCATGAAATACTTAATAGATTTTTCTGTATTAGCTGTATTATAATTTTTTGTTTTATTTAGAAAGTGGAGTAGACAGGGAAAGGACGTACTGCTGGTTAATACACTAATGTATACATATGTTGCTTGTGTGTTATATTTTACTTTGATGCCCATAATCACTTCTATTCCGTTTTTTCTAAATCATCCATATGTGCCTATGAATCTAATTCCGTTTATAGATGTTTTGGAGGGTAGGGGTGATTTTTCCAGGCAAGTAATTTTAAATGTTATTATGACTGTTCCATTTGGATTTCTGTTTCCGTTAACCCAAAAAGGCAATGGTAAATTTTTAAGGACATTGTTTTATGTTTTTCTGATGAGTTTTGCCATTGAAATACTTCAACCGCTTATCAACGATTTGAGATCATCGGATATCACGGATTTGATTACAAACACGATAGGTGGAATCATCGGATATGCTCTGTTTTTGCTTTTTAAGCCTGTCACATTTCGAATTTTAGAACGGTTTAAAACAAACTAGTAAACCTCATTCTTCACATCGTTTTCGCTGTACATTCAAAGAAAATCGGCTGTGCTTTGAAGATGGTTTTTACTGAATACGCATGTAGTTGTCTAAAAAACAAGCTTATTTTTCCCATTGTTGCCAGAAAACGGACGGTATGCTCCTCCGGGAGAGCATACCGTCCGTTTGTCATCTGCGGTATTTCATATTTTGTTATTGTAAAAAGATTTAAAGGGAAATAGCGCTGACCACCGGCGATTCTTCCAAAGGCCATGCAATTATCCGTCATTTTTATTCTCGTAGGAAAGAATTTCCCGGGCAATATATATGGGTCTTTGTTTGCTCTGCTCAAAGGTTCTTCCCACATATTCGCCGATAATACCAATGCAAAACAGTTGCATGCCGCCCAAAAACAAAATCAGGACAATGATGGTTGCATACCCTGGAATGTTAATGCCTGCAATGAGCTTTTGCAGCAGCACCACAATGAGATAAAGGAACGCCGCCACCGAGGTCAGACCGCCCAGGAAGGTGGCAATACGCAAAGGCTTGGTGGAATATCCCACAATGCCGTCAATGGCATAGTTGAACAGCTTAAAGAAGTTCCATTTGCTCACCCCGGCCACACGCTCGCAGGCTACATAGGGGATAAAGCAGGTGTTGTAACCCACCCAGGCGAAAATGCCCTTGGAGAACCGATGATACTCCCCGAGAGCCAGAATACTCTCCGCCACACTCCTGCGGAAGGTCCGAAAATCACTGGCGTCGGCCTTCAGGCTCACATTGGACAGCTGGTTGATGATTCCGTAAAAGGACTTCTTGAAAAAGGACAGCACCTTTCCTTCGCCCCGGCGATCCTGGTAGGCAGCGACCACATCATACTCCGGGCTCTCATCCAGAATCCGCACCATATCCCGGACGATTTCCGGACGCTGCTGCAAATCCGCATCAATAAAGCAGATATAATCACCGCTGGCATGCTGCAAACCTGCATAAATACCCGCTTCTTTGCCAAAATTTCTGGAAAAGCTTACAACCTTCACCGGGCATTCCTGCCGGGCAAAAAGCTGCCGCAGCTGGGCCATGGTTGCATCCTTGCTTCCGTCATCTACAAAAACAATTTCAAAATCATATCCGCAGTCCCGGAAGGCACCAATGGCTGCCGCCTGAAAAGCCGCAACATTTTCCGCCTCATTATAGCAGGGAACTACCAGAGAGAGCTTCATGGTACATCATCTCAATTCTTTTGAATTGCCGTTATTATATGCCAAATTCCCGCCTGCGTCAAGGTGAAGCCTGTTTCTTATTTCGGGTGTTACAAATCGATTGCCGGATTCATGTAGTACACGTTTTTCTGATTCAGCTTTTCCCGGAGCAGCTGGATGGCCTCACCGAACCGCTGAAAATGGACGATTTCCCGTTCCCGCAGGAACTTGATTACATTGTTTACATCCGGGTCGTCACTCAGCCGCAGAATGTTGTCATAGGTGACCCGGGCTTTTTGCTCAGCCGCCAGATTCTCCGTCAAGTCCGCAATGGGGTCTCCTTTCACCGCCATGGAAGCGGCATTCCAGGGGAAGCCGGAAGCGGCTGTGGGATACACACCGGTGGTGTGGTCTGCAAAGTATGGGGCAAAGGGACTGTTCATCAAATCCGTATCTTTTATGTTTCTGGTAAGCTGATGGACGATGGCGCCTATCATCTCCAGATGCCCCAGTTCTTCCGTGCCGATGTCTGTCAGCAGCCCCTTCAGTTCGTCGAAGGGCATACTGTACCGCTGGGACAGATACCGCAGGGAAGCACCCAGCTCTCCGTCCGGTCCGCCGTACTGGGAAATAATGATACCCGCCAACCGGGGATTGGGGTTTGCGATTTTTACCGGATACTGCAGCTTTTTATCATAGATAAACATGATTATTCCCTCCCGTTGCAGGTATATTCCCAGGGCCAGGGATTCTCCAGCCAGTTATACCGGTCGGAATCCACACTGGTGAGCGTCAAGGGACCGTTTTCCTGCTCATATGCCTTCTTGGCTTCCAGATACATCTGTCTGTAAGACTGAAATACCTCCAGAGCCTCCTTATCCTCCCGATGGGTGTCCAGATACAGGGCCAGCTCCTGCAAGCCAAAGGCCATAGATTGCAGCTGCATAAGAGGACTGAAATCCCGGGGCTCCTGGTTTACCATGCCCATAAAGGGAAGGTCCAGCCCCGGAAACAGGGTGCCTCTTACCAGACCCTCTTTAGGACCATACATGGTGGGATTTTCCAGCTGAAACGGCACATAGGGGTTGGCAAGGGGTGCCTGTGCCGGAAGCCTGCCTTCAAATGTATTGCGATCGTTCTTCACAACAGATTATCCTCCTAAATAGACTGGAACTGTCGTTCCGTGTCATTCTATGGAACCCGGTGCCGGCTGGTGCATAGAAAATTCCCATCTGGCATAGAGTTTTTTGAGGTGAGAAATTTGAGAAAGCACAGCAATCACGGGCTTGGTCTGGGGGTATATCTGGTGCTGCTGGCCTGCTTCCTGCTGGTGGGCATCGGGGGCAGCCATGCCGTTACCGTTTTATCGGAAAACGCCCCCATAGCCAACCGCACCACGGTCATTATTGATGCCGGGCATGGGGGAGTGGATGGAGGAGCAACCTCCTGTACCGGCGTACTGGAAAGTCAGCTGAATCTGGAAATTGCCCTGCGGCTGGATGATCTTATGCATCTTCTGGGCATCCGCACCACCATGATTCGCACCACCGATATTTCCGTCTATACAGAGGGCGAAACCATTGCCGCCAAAAAGGTTTCGGATTTGAAGGAACGGGTGCGGATTGTCAACGAAACCGAAAAGGCTGTGCTGATCAGCGTTCACCAAAACTATTTTTCCGATAATCGATACAGCGGTGCTCAGGTTTTCTATGCGGATACCCCTGGAAGCCAGGAACTGGCCACGGCCCTTCAGACAGGATTTACAGCCAATCTGTCTCCGGATAATCACCGGAAAGCCAAAAATGCTCAAGGCGTTTATCTGATGGAGCATATTGGGTGCAGCGGTGTCCTGATTGAATGCGGCTTTTTGTCCAATCCCCAGGAGGAGGCGCTGCTTCGTCAGGAAGACTACCAGAAAAAACTCAGCTGTGTCATTGCCGCCGTGTGCAGCACATACCTGGCAAACATCCCGGGGCAAACCGCTTGACCGGAGATGGGATGGTTGCTATAATGGTACAAAACAGCAGCCAGCTTCAAGGAGAAATGGTATGGCAAAGACAAAAACCGTTTTTTATTGCACCAATTGCGGAAATGAAACCCCCAAATGGCAGGGGCGCTGCCCGGCCTGCGGAGCCTGGAATACTTTGCAGGAGCATATTGAAAAACCCACGCCTGTCGGCAGAGCCAAATCCGCACCGGTGGGACTCAGCCGCAAGGCCCAGCGAATCCAGGATGTGACCACAGACAGCGAAATACGCTTCTGCACCGGAATGGGGGAGTTGGACCGGGTGCTGGGTGGAGGAGCTGTGGCCGGCTCTCTGGTTCTGGTTGGCGGCGCACCTGGCATCGGAAAATCCACGTTGCTCCTGCAAATCTGCAGCAGTCTGTGTCAGGGTCGTACCGTTTTGTATGTGTCCGGCGAAGAAAGCGAACGGCAATTAAAGCTCCGGGCTCAGCGGCTGGGGGTATCTCCCCAGGATTTGTTTATCCTGTCGGAAACCCGCCTGTCGGATATTCTGGAGGCCATTGAGCAGGTGAAGCCGGATATTCTGATTGTGGATTCCATCCAGACCCTGTATAACGAGGAAAACGACTCCTCCCCGGGAAGTGTATCTCAGGTAAAAGACTGCACCATGTCCTTGATGCAGCTGAGTAAATCCCAGGGGATTACAGTCTTTGTGGTCGGGCACATCAATAAAGACGGAGCCATTGCCGGCCCCAAAGTTTTGGAGCACATGGTAGACTGTGTTTTGTATTTTGAAGGAGATCAGAACAGCAGCTATCGTCTTTTGCGGGCAGCCAAAAACCGATTCGGGTCCACCAACGAAATCGGCGTTTTTGAGATGGGAGGCAGCGGTCTGAAAGAGGTTCCAAACCCCTCCCAGATGCTGCTGGAGGGCCGTCCTGAGGGTGCCTCCGGCACCTGTGTATGCTGTGTCATGGAAGGCACCCGGCCTGTGCTGGCGGAGGTGCAGGCCCTGGTCACTAAGACGACTTTTAATGTGCCCCGCAGAGCTGCGGACGGCTTTGATTTTAATCGGGCGGTACTTCTTCTGGCGGTTGCGGAAAAACGGGCTGGAATGAAGCTCAGCGCCTTTGATGCCTATATCAATGTAATTGGCGGCCTGCATCTGGAAGAGCCTGGGGCAGATTTGCCTGTGGTGCTGGCTATCGCTTCTTCCTATCGGGACAAGCCTATTGCCGATGACTTTGTTGCCATTGGTGAAATCGGCTTGACAGGAGAAATCCGCAGTGTCAACAATCTCAATCAACGCCTGAGCGAAGCAGCAAGATTGGGGTTCAGAACCTGCATGATTCCCAAAAGCTGCAGCGAAAAGTTGGAAATTCCCCAGGGTTTGCAGGTTTACGCTGTAAGAAATATCCGGGAAGCCATTGAGGTTGCGCTATAATATAAAAAAAGCGATGATTTCCGGCAGAAATCATCGCTTTTTTGTGTGAAAAGGGGAGGGGACTACTCTGAAAAGTCCAGCTTGGAGAGGGGATTGGCCTCCGCCGCAATCTTCAGTTCCGTGTTTTCTATGTGGGTATAAATCTGCGTGGTGTTCAGGTTTTCGTGTCCCAAGACCTCCTGGACGGTTTTTACATCCACGCCGCCGGAGAGCATCATGGTGGCAGCGGTGTGGCGCAGCTTATGGGCGGATAGCTGGGAAGCATCCAGTCCGGCAGCCAGCAAATGCTTTTTTACCAGCCGATGGACCGCCGTGACACTGATCCGATTGCCGTCACGGGAACCAAAAAGCGCTCGGTTATCCGTCAGGAATTTTTTGTTGCGTTCGGGAAGGTAAGCTTCAATAGCTTTGCGGCAGGCCTCGCCGAAATAGACAAAGCGCTCCTTGTTGCCTTTGCCTACCACACGAATCCGGTCCTCATACACATCGGTGAGATTCAGCCCAACCAGTTCGCTGCGGCGGATTCCGCAGTTCAGGAAAAGCATCAAAATCGCATAGTCCCGCTTCTGATTGGGGCCGGAAACCGCCTTCAGCAGTGCGGCAGACTGCTCATAGGTCAGGTATTTGGGCAGGCTTTTCCGCAGCTTGGGGTATTCCAATTCTGCAACCGGATTTTCCGTAAGCTGTTTGGTACGGACTGTCAGATACTTGAAAAAGGATTTGATGGCAGACAGCTTCCGGGCCCGGGAGGTGGCAGAAATACCGTAATCGGGATTTTTGTCATCCGGATTGTCCGACCGGTCATTGGCAAGATAGGACAGAAAATCAAAAACCTCTGTGGTTGTAATTTTTGCAATGAAGTCCAGATCAATATCTGCAATGGGAATTACATCCAACCGGGTTCGGATGGGCATATCACTGCGCATGAGCTTGATGAAGCGCAGAAACATCCGCAAATCCAAATAGTATTCGGAAATAGTTTTGGGTGACTGATTCTTTATTGTCTCATGGTAGGCCAGAAAATTCCGCAATACCTGGGGACAATCTGTGTATCGCTGCATAAAAGGACCTCCTGAATGGGAAAATGAACACGGTATTTGTATTTGACCTTATTATAGCACATTCCTACTGCGAACGCAACAAAATTTTTATTTTGTTGCGTTCAAGGGGCAGACGCCTAAACATGCGCCTATGGGAAAACCCCACAGCTATCCGCCCTCCTTTGCTATCGTTGGGTCAGACGTCAAAACAACCTTCTCAGTTTTTGTTAAAAAAATATCTTATATTTTCTCCTTTACATTGCAGGAAAAAAATTGTAAAATGACAATATGAACTTTACCTTGTGGAGGGATCATTATGAGCGTTAAAAGAATCGGAGTTTTGACCAGCGGCGGCGACGCACCTGGCATGAACCCCTGTGTCCGTGCTGTCGTACGTACTGCTCTGTATCATGGCATTGAGTGCTACGGTATTCGCCGTGGCTGGAACGGCCTTATTTCTGGTGACATCGTTCGACTGGATGAGACCAAAGTATCCCATATCATCAATCGGGGCGGCACTATTCTCTATACCGCCCGCAGTAAGGAATTTATGACGGAAGAAGGCCAAAAAAGAGCGGTTTCCACCTGCCATTTCCTGGGTCTGGACAGCGTTGTGGCCATTGGCGGTGACGGTACTTTCCGGGGTGCACTTGCCCTTTCCAAATACGGCATCAATGTGGTCTGCATCCCTGCTACCATTGATAACGACATCTGCTGCTCCAACTACTCCATCGGCTTCGACACTGCAGCCAACACCGCCATTGAGTGTATCGATAAGCTGAGAGATACCATGCAGTCCCATGAGCGCTGCTCTGTTGTTGAGGTGATGGGCCGTAATGCAGGCTTCCTGGCTATGTATGTGGGCCTTGCAGTAGGCGCAACGGCTGTTCTGGTTCCTGAGGAGCCTATTGACTTTGAGCGGGATGTGATTGAGAAAATCCGTCAGGCCCGGTTCAACGGCTTTACCCACTACATGATTGTAGTTGCAGAAGGCGCCGGTTCCGCTGCGGATATTGCCCAGCAGATTAAGGATGCCATCGATCTGGATCCCCGTGTTACCGTTTTGGGTCACATTCAGCGCGGTGGTGTCCCCACCGGTCGTGACCGTGTAAACGCCACTAAGATGGGCTATCTGGCGGTGGAAAAGCTGCTGGAAGGCAAAACCAACCGTATTATCTGCACCAGCAACGGTGCCTTCACCGATGTGGACATTGACGAAGGCCTGTCCATGGTGAAGCGGATTCAACAGACCGAAGTGGATGTCCTGCAGGCCATGACCGGCATCTGAGCCCCCTCCCCTTTTGTATCAACTACCCCCTGGCTGGAAAATTCTCCTGCCAGGGGGCAATTTGTATGTATTGGTCAAATTAAACGAAACTGCAAAATAGTCTTGCGCAGTTTCAGGTAATATTCTATAATATAAGCAGGTAAATTCCTTTATTCAAAAGGAGGATGCACAAATGAAAGCAAAACAATGGAAATGGATATTTCCCGTTACATCCTGCCTGTTTTTGATTGGCTGTATCATCCTGGGAGCGATGCAGATTTCTCACTATCAAAAGGCAAATGAAAACGAACACCGGTACATGGGGCAGCTCTATGGGAATTTGTATGATTTGGCAAATGTTTGGGAGCATTTTCCGGTGGAGTCCAATCCTGTAGTTGGTGCATATCAGGTACAAGATGCACTACTGGATATCCAGACAAACCTGGAAGATGGATATTGGTATGTCTCAAAAGATGTACCGGCAACCGTTGTCTGGTATTTTGTGGAAATGGCCTCCCAAATCAATGCGGATACCTTTGTTCTGGAAGATGGCGCCCTGTCCCCGGAAGGGCGGAATTTCTACACACAGCTGAGCCAGGATATGACTCTCCTTTGTGCACCGCTGGTAGGAGCAGATGAATTGAATTTCAACCAGAATCTGAGTATGGCTGAGTTTAAGGAAATTTTCCTGGACTTCTACTACCAATATGAGGCAAAACAAGCGGAATCGGCAGATTGACCCTTCAAACATTTGAAAAAAACAGTGGGCAGGGATTTCCTGCCCACTTTCACAATTTTTAATCAAAGGCCCAGTGCTTCCCCTACCAGAATGAACTTGATTCTTCCGGCAGGACGGCAATGGCGGGTAATGACAATCTGATTGCAGATACAATCTGCCTTTTTGCAGTCGCCGCAGCTACCGGTGACGGTGCAAGGGGTATCCCGCAGGAAACGCTGTTGGTTGGCAGGTGCCGCCACCGTTCTGGCCCGGGTGACGGCATCCTCCAGAGAATCCATAACCTTGTTCATCCCGGCAATCACGATGACCTCTTTGGGGCCATAGCAAATAGCTGCTACCCGGTTTCCGGTTCCGTCGATATTCACCATCTGACCATCCAGGCTGATAGCATTGGCACCGGTAAGGAAGCAATCACAGCCAAACCATTCTCTGGTGACACGCTCCAGCTCTTCCGGGGAGGTGCAGGAACTTCTGTCCAGTGCCGTGTAATTCCCCTTCTGGATGGCGTTCGTCAGTCCAATCTGCTGAGCGGACATGGCACCGCCCCAGCCGACACTGGCGCCTTCCGGAATCAGCTCCAGGGCTTTTTCCAATGCCTTTTCCTTGTTTTCGCAGTAATAAGCTTCAAAATGGCGGTTTTGCAGATTCTGAACCAGAATTTTTCCACGCTTTTTGTAATAGGCTTCCATGGGGTTTGTCATCATTTGCACTTCCCTTTTAATACATTCCCATGATCTTTTCCAGCGCTGCCAGTTTCAGGCAGATGCAGAAAACATACATGGCCTTTTCCAGCTCTTCCACAGGGGGGTAGCTGGGAGAAATCCGGATGTTGCTGTCCTGGGGGTCTACGCCATAGGGGTAAGTGGCACCTGCCGGTGTCATAACCACACCGGCCTCCTGGCACAGCTCCAGGGCACGTTTCGCGGTTCCCGGCATGGTGTAGAGGCTTACAAAATAGCCGCCCTTGGGCTCGGTCCAGTGGGCAAAGCCACATTCACCTAACTCCCGGTTCAAAACCTCCCCTACCTTCTGGAATTTGGGGGCCAGGATGGCTGCATGCTTTTTCATAATCTCCAGGGTGTGGACCTTATCCTTCAGGTAGCGCACATGGCGCAGCTGATTGACCTTGTCATAGCAGATGGTCTGCACAGAAAGGAGCTTGGAAATATATGCCACATTGGCTTCCGACATAGCCATAGCAGAGATTCCGCCGCCGGCAAAGGTAATCTTGGAGGTAGACGCAAATTCCACCACCATGTCAGGGTTTCCATGCCGGTTGCAGGCTTCGATGATATCCGGGAAAGGCACCCAATCCCCGGAGAACTCATGAACACCGTAGGCGTTATCCCACATGATGGTAAAATCAGGTGCAGCCGGCTTCAAAGCAGCAAACCGCTCTACCGTCTCATTGCTGTAAATATAGCCATCGGGGTTGGAATACTTGGGAACACACCAGATGCCCTTGACCTGAGGATCTTTTACCAGCTCCTCTACCCGATCCATATCCGGGCCGGTGGGAAGCATGGGAACGGTAATCAGTTGGGCTCCGAAAAATTCCGTTACCCGGAAGTGCCGGTCATAGCCGGGGCAGGGGCAAAGGAATTTCACCTGTTCCTCACGGCACCAGGGCTTGGGACTGTGAAGCAGGCCGTGGGTATAGGCCCGGCTGATCATATCATACATCAAATTCAGGCTGGAGCCTCCGCCCACAATGACCTGTTCCTTCCGACAGCCCAGCAAGTCCGCAAAATAGGCTCTTGCACTGGGCATCCCCAGAACATCACCGTAGTTTCTGGACTCTACTCCGTTGTCAATACAATCTTCCGGGGTTACAACCACGTTCAGAATGTCGCTGACCATGTCCAGCTGCTGGGGGCAGGGCTTTCCTCTTGCCATATTCAGCTTCAGCTTTTGCTGCAGGCAATCCTCATACGCCTTTTTTACCAGAGCATATTCTGCCTGTCGCTGCGGATCCGTAAGTAAGTGATATGCGGTCATATAGATCCTCCTGACAAATACAAAAATATTTACACTTCATTATACTAAGATTCCCAATAAATGCAAGCATTTTACAAATTTTTTGATATGGCACCTTATACAAGAGGTGTGAATAATTTTTCTGAAATTTATGCATTATCCTGCCTTGCTTTTTTCTCCAAGGTATCATAAACTAAATTTGAATTTCTATAAACCAACCGGGAGAAATTATGGAAAGGAATCGGTAAAATGAGTGATTTTGTAAGCGTCCCCGAAATATTTGGCAGCGATGTGTTCAACGAGGCGACTATGAAGCAGCGTCTGAATCCCCAGACCTTTCAGGCCTGGAAAACCTGCATCCAGAATGGTACGCCCCTGGAATTGTCTGTTGCCAATGAAATTGCGGAAGCCATGAAAAACTGGGCTCTGGAAAAGGGAGCCACCCACTACACCCACTGGTTCCAGCCCATGACAGGCATCACAGCCGAAAAGCACGACTCCTTTATTGAACCCTCCGGAGACGGTCGGGTGATTATGGAGTTCTCCGGCTCCGCACTGGTGCGTGGCGAGCCAGATGCTTCCTCCTTCCCTTCCGGAGGCCTGCGTGCCACCTTTGAAGCCCGGGGATACACTGCCTGGGATCCAACAGCATTTGCCTTCGTCCGGGAGGGCAGCCTCTACATTCCCACCTGCTTCTTCTCCTATACGGGAGAAGCCCTGGACAAAAAGACTCCCCTGCTCCGTTCCATTGATGAGGTGTCCCGAGAAGCGGTCCGGATTCTTCGACTGTTCGGGGATACGGAAACGAAACGGGTTACCCCCTGTGTCGGTGCCGAGCAGGAGTATTTCCTGCTGCCCAAAAGTCTTTACGCCCAGCGGGAGGATCTGAGACTTACCGGTCGTACGCTCTTTGGCGCCATGCCTCCCAAGGGGCAGGAACTGGAGGATCACTACTTTGGCACTATCCGTACCCGGGTTGCAAACTTCATGATTGATTTGGATCAGCAGCTTTGGCGCCTGGGTATCCTCTCCAAAACCAAGCATAACGAGGTAGCTCCCTGCCAGCATGAGATGGCACCTATCTACAGCAGCGCCAACAGCGCCTGCGATGCCAACCAGTTGGCTATGCAGGTAATGAAGAAGTGTGCTGCCAAGCACAATCTGGTGTGCCTGCTCCATGAAAAACCCTTTGCCGGCGTAAACGGCTCCGGCAAGCACAACAACTGGTCCCTCAGTACGGATTCCGGGAAAAACCTGTTCAGCCCGGGCAAGACCCCCAGCCAGAATGCCCAGTTCCTGGTTTTCCTATCTGCATTTATCAAGGGCGTGGACGAATACCAGGACTTCCTGCGCAGCACTGTGGCTTCCGCCGGCAACGACCATCGTCTGGGCGCTTCCGAGGCACCTCCTGCCATTGTGTCCATCTTCCTGGGAGATGAGCTGACCGCAGTTGTAGATTCCATCATTCACAGCACCAACTATAAAGATCCGGGAAAGAGCCTGATGCGCATTGGCGTGGATGTGCTGCCCTCCATCCCCAAGGATACCACAGACCGGAACCGTACCTCTCCCCTGGCCTTCACCGGCAATAAATTTGAATTCCGTATGCTGGGCTCCTCTCAGTCCATAGCCGGCCCCAACATTGCCCTGAATACCATCATGGCTGAAGTACTGGGAGAATTTGCAGATATTCTGGAAAAGGCTCAGGACTTTGAAACTGCACTGCAAAAACTGGTTTGCGATACCCTGACACAGCACCAGCGGATTATTTTCAACGGAAACGGTTATTCCAAAGAGTGGGAGGAAGAAGCCAAGAGACGGGGCCTGAGCAATCTGCGGTCTTCAGCAGATTGTCTGCCTGCCTATGTGAGCGAAAAGAATATCCGGCTGGTCACAAAGCGTGGTATTTTTACAGAATCCGAATTCCGTGCCAGATACGAAATCCATCTGGATGCCTATTGCAAAATGGTCAGCATCGAGGCCAAGACCTCCATTGATATGGTTCTGCATCAGATTCTGCCTGCAGCCACTGCCTATACCAAGGACCTTTGCGACACCCTGACCGTCAAAAAGAGCCTTTCTGTTCCGGCTACTGCCGAAGAAAAGCTGATTGCCAGGCTGTCTGATACCACCAACAAGCTCTATGAGGCCTGCGAGCAGTTGAAGCAGAATATGGACACCATCCCTGAGGGGAAGGAAGAAGCCGCCCTGTATTACCAGAATGTGATTCTTACCGGCATGGCTGACATGCGGAAAGAGGCGGACATTTTGGAGCAGCTGACTGTCAAAAGCTACTGGCCCTACCCCACCTACTCTGATTTGCTTTTCTACTAAAACAAAACTGCGTGTACTTTTCAGGTACACGCAGTTTTTTATTTTCCGGTGGATCCGAAGCCTCCGGAAGCCCGACAGGTTTCATCCAGATCGGTTGCAATTTCATAAAACGGCGTCATCACCGGTGTCAGCAGCAGCTGGGCAATCCGGTCGCCGTGAGAAATCTGCTGGGGCTGGGTACCGTGGTTCAGAATTGCTACCATAATTTCTCCACGATAGTCGCTGTCTATGACGCCTACCTTGTTGGCAGGTGCCAGACCACGCTTGCAGGCCATGCCGCTGCGGGCGTATACCAGCCCGGCCAAGCCTTCCGGAATGGCCATAGCCAAGCCGGTGGGGATGAATACCGTTTCCCCGGGGGCAATATTCACAGGGGTATTCAGGCAGGCGTACAGGTCTGCACCGGCCGCTCCCTCCGAACCATAGGTGGGAAGCACAGCGCCTTCCCGCAAAATTTTTACCTTGACAGCTTCCATTTACTTTCTTTCTCCTTCTCTCCCCTGCCAATCCTGCCAGAGGACGATTTTATTTTCTCTGAGAGAGGCAGGCACGTCAATCAGCCGCTGATTTTCCGAACCCCGGAAACGGAGCATCAGATTCTTCTTTGCCTCAATAAACGGCCCATCCACCAGCACGTCCAGGTAGCTCAGGTACTCCCGGGTAACCTCCCAGGGGCCCAGACGACCGGAAAGAATATCCTTATCAAAGAGATACCCGGAAAATGCCCAGATGCTTTTCTGGGGACAGGCAGCCTTCACCTGGCGAAGAAGCTTTACAACATCCGGTTGATTCTGGGGCTCAAAGGGCTCTCCCCCCAACAGGGTCAGACCCTGAATGAAATCGGGCTTCAGCATGGCGATAATTTCATCGATGGTTTCCTGGGTAAAAACCTCGCCGTATTCAAAATCCCAGGCAACCTCATTAAAGCATCCCGGACAGCGGTGGGTACAGCCGGAAACAAACAAACTGACCCGAACCCCCGGCCCATTGGCAATGTCATAATTTTTGATTGTTGCGTAATGCACCTGATTTCCTCTCTTTTCTTATGATTTGTTTCCCAGCTTCGCAAACCAGGAGAAAGTCAAAGGCCACAGGCAGCCGGCCACAACCACAGTGAGGAAGTACCGGACAAGCCGGCCCCAGTAGAAGCCAAATAAGGCGGTCATAGGCTGAGTCAGCACAGTCTTAATCCCCAGCACCAATGCAATTCCCAGAACCAGCTTCAGCAACTGCGCCCACCAAATCGCCTTTATGGGAAAATGCAGCCACTTTTCGTCCACAATATATACGACGACCATGCCCAGAAGGGCTCCCAGCAAGGTGTAGGCGTTCTTCATACCGGAAGCCAGGTTTTCCCCATCCGTTTCCTCGGGAAACGGGCAGAATTCCACATAGAGCAAAAAGCCCACGGCGAGTGCAGTCATGAAGCCCAGCATCCAGGGGATATATTTCCCGCTTTCCTTATAAAAAAGCGGACGAAGTGCAAAAATAAGAATGATGCCAATTACCACGGAAACACCCACATCCATAGGGGTATGAACCCCCAGATACATCCGGGAAAAGGCTACCAGTGCGGCAACCGCAACACACAGTACCTGCACCCAACGATTCCGGGAGGTATAGGCAATGCTGCCATAGGTTCCCACGGCGCTCTGGGTGTGCCCGCTGGGAAAGCTATAACCGTCAGCCCCTGCCCTGGCCTCCTCCACAATGGTAAACTGAGGGTCCTGCACCCAGGGTCTGGGAATACGGCAGTACAGTTTGAGGAATTGGTTGAGAATCGTACCCACAAACCCAACAGACATGAGGTAATACCCTCTGGTTTTATCCACGCACCAGAAGAAAATCAGTGCAACGGCCAGAAAAATGATTTCACTTCCCAGATAGGTAACAGCCAGCATAATTCCATTGAGCCAGCCTGTCCGTATCTCTTCCAGCAATCTTAAAAATTCCACGAAGACACCTCCGTATCTGTTATGTCCCCTCTATTATAACAGAATTTACAATCTTGTAAAGTTTACAAGGGGGCATTTTCTTGTCCGGCACTTGCGTTTTATTGGAATCTTGCGTATAATAACAAAAAATATATGGGAGGTGTTACTTTGTTTTCTCCCGAACCAAATCCTTTGCTTCCAAAGCACCAGCTGTCGGAAGTCATCTGTCAGCTTCGCTTTCCGGGGATTGACCGGCTTCGCACATCTCTTCCCGGAGAGTTCCGGGAGGCCATTTGCTCCCGGTTTCCTGGGTTTGCAGCCAACAAGGAGCTGCGCCCCCCAAAGTTGGCAGGCGTCCCGGGCAATTTTCACCTGGAGAACCCCGACCCCGGAATCAATTATGCATTCACCTCTGATAACGGGGACTACAGAATCAATCTGACGGAGAATTTTATCAGCCTCAGCTGCTCCCGCTATACAGGGTGGCAGAACTTTTCCGATATGCTGGATATGCCCCTTGCTGCTTTTATCCGGATTTACCAGCCCCAGACTTTTGGGAGAATCGGGATTCGATATCTGAATTTTATTTCCCGCAGAGCCTTGTCCTTGGAGGAAACTCCCTTTCGTGAACTGATCGCTCCAGCCTATCTGGGGCCGATGCAGCAGGACTTTATCCCGGAACAGGCCTTCTCCCGCTGCACCGTGGACAGCGACCTGCTCCTGAAAAATGGGGCCAGGGTCAAGATTCATTCCGGTCCCGGCTTTGTGCGTAAGGGAAGGCAGAAAGACCCGGAAATGAAATTCATTTTGGATTTTGACTTCTATGCTGCCGGAAATTTGCCCGTTAGCTCCTCCGCGGATGTTTTGAACAAACTGCATTCTCAGGCCTATCCCCTGTTCCGCAGCGCCATTACCCAGGAGCTTTGGGATGCAATGAACAATTGATAAGAAAAGGAGTATTGCTATGCCTTACTATTTCTATGGCTTTGACTGGACGTATCTCGTGCTGGTTGTGCCGTGTATTATTCTCTCCCTGGTGGCCAGCGCCTCTGTAAACAGCACCTTCAAGCGGTATTCCCAGCAAATCTCCTCCAGGAGAATCACCGGTGCTGAGGCAGCGCAACGGGTGCTGTCCATGAATGGCGTGACTGGTGTTAGAATTGAGCGGATTTCCGGCAATCTGACCGACCACTATGATCCCAAGACAAATGTTATCCGGCTTTCGGACAATGTTTACGACAATCCCTCCACCGCAGCCATCGGCGTCGCCTGCCATGAGGCCGGTCACGCCGTCCAGTATGCCACCGATTACGCCCCCATCCACCTGCGTGCCGCCATCATTCCCGTAACCAATCTGGGTTCCAAGCTGGCCATGCCCCTGATTCTTTTGGGCATTGTGCTGGGTGCCCTTTCGGATATGTCCTACTTCTTCGTATATGCCGGCATCGCCTGCTTTGCCCTCTCCCTGGTTTTCCAGTTGGTAACCCTGCCTGTAGAGTTCAATGCCAGTCATCGGGCGCTGCAAGCCATTGACCAGGGCGACCTTCTGACGGAAGAGGAGCAAAAGGGAGCCAGAAAGACACTGACTGCAGCTGCCATGACCTATGTTGCTGCCACCGCTGTTTCCCTGGCTCAGTTGCTGCGGCTGCTGCTGATTTTCGGACGGAGAGACAACGATTGACCCCACATTTTTCCATTTTACCGCCTTGGTATTGACAACCAAGGCGGTTTTCGTTATACTGCAACAGGATATAAAGTTTTTGATGCTAAGGAAGGTTATTATGGACGCATTATTGGAACAATACGAAAAAATGGGCGTTTCCGGCGAGGTATATCAATACGGCGAGAAAATCCTGAGAGGGCTTTCTGAACGCTTCCAGGCCATTGATGAAATTGCTGAGTACAACCAGGCCAAGGTACTGCATGCCATGCAAAAAAACCGGGTGGCAGCCCCTTGTTTTGCCGCTACCACCGGCTACGGCTATGATGATGTAGGCCGGGAAACGCTGGAAAAGGTATACCGGGATGTATTTCATGCGGAGGCTGCCTTGGTGCGCCCCCAAATCACCTGCGGAACCCACGCACTGACTGTAGCCCTTTCTGCCAATCTTCTCCCCGGGGATGAGCTTTTAAGCCCTGTGGGGCTCCCCTATGACACCTTGCAGGAGGTTATCGGCATTCGGCCCAGCCCCTGCTCTTTGGCGGAGTACGGTGTAACCTATCGGCAGGTGGACTTGCTGGCGGATGGCTCCTTTGACTATCCTCAGATTGCCAAAGCAATTCATGCCAATACCAAGGTCATCACCATCCAGCGCTCCAAGGGCTATGCCACCCGCCCCACCTTTTCCGTCAAGCAGATTGGTGAGCTGATTGCCTTTTGCAAAAAAATAAAACCGGATGTTATCTGTATGGTGGATAACTGTTATGGAGAATTCGTGGAAACCATAGAGCCCTCTGATGTGGGTGCAGACATGGTAGTAGGTTCCCTGATCAAAAACCCCGGCGGCGGTCTGGCTCCGATTGGCGGCTATATTTGCGGCACAGAAGCATGTGTCAGCCGCTGTGCATACCGGCTGTCTGCCCCCGGACTTGGTCAGGAAGTGGGGGCCAATCTTGGATTGATGCCGGCTCTGTTCCAGGGCTTCTTCCTGGCACCCACTGTGGTGGCCGGCGCTGAAAAGGGCGCTATTTTCGCAGCCAATCTGTATGAGCCTCTGGGCTTCAAGTGTGTCCCTGGTGCCTCGGAAATCCGCCATGATATCATTCAGGCGGTAGAGCTGGGAAGCGAAAAGGCCATGATTGCATTCTGCAAAGGCATTCAGGCTGCGGCCCCGGTGGACTCCTACGTGGATCCCTTGCCCTGGGCAATGCCTGGCTATGACGACAATGTGATTATGGCCGCAGGAGCCTTTGTCCAGGGTTCCTCCATTGAACTGTCTGCTGACGGCCCTATCCGCCCTCCCTATGCGGTATATTTTCAGGGAGGACTTACCTGGTATCATGCCAAGCTGGGTATCCTCATGAGCCTGCAGAAATTGGTGGAAGCAGGTATCGCACAATTATAAAACCAAATACTCTGTGCCGGGTGCAGTTTTAGAAGACTGCACCCGGCATTCTTTACGCAAAAGCACCCGGCTTCCATAGGAAACCGGGTGCAGTTTTTGTTACGCTTTGGGATGACAATGCTCGTATACGGATTTAATCTTCTTATTTACCATTTGGGTGTAAACTTGGGTGGAGGAAATATCGCAGTGTCCCATCAGCTCCTGCAAGGAACCCAGGTCAGCACCGTTTTCCAGAAGGTGCACCGCAAAGCTGTGGCGCAGAGTATGGGGGGTGATATCCTTCTCAATATGGGCTTTTTGCTGATAGAACTTCAGAATCTTCCAGAATCCCTGACGGCTGATTCGCTCGCCGCTCATGTTTACAAACAGGGCCTGCTCATCCGGGGAGGCAATCATGCCCGGGCGAACTTTCTGCATGTAATCAGAAAGTGCCTGAAACGCTACCGGGTAAAGAGGAACAAACCGGCTCTTCTTTGCGCTGCTGCACTTGACGGTTCTCTGCTCCAAGTTCACATCACTGACATTCAAGTCAATCAACTCCGTCACCCGGGCGCCGGTGGCATACATCACTTCCAGCATGGCCTTATCCCGATAGCCCTTCGGGTCAACACAGACAGGCTGGGAAAGGAGCAGCTCCACTTCCCGGTTGGTCAGAATCTGGGGGAGCTTCTTCTCTTCCCTCTGGATATGTATCTCGATTACAGGCGCTTTTTCCAAAAAGCCGGAGCTGGTCAGATAGTTGTAGAAATTCTTCAGGCTGGCCAGATTTCTGGAAATCGTAGCACTGGACTTTCCTGCGGAAGCCAGATTCTCCATATACTTGGCGATATTCAGTTGCTGGGCATCCAAAACATCCAGATCCTCACTACTGCGCAGCCATTGGGAAAACTGACGAATGTCCCGCATATAGGAAGCAACCGTATTGGCAGATGCCTGTTTTACCTTTGTCAGGTAATTTTCATAGGCCTGAATCAAATCCAACATGAGAAAAATGCTACCTTTCTTTTGTTAATGCCAAAGTGTACCCCAAAAAGGTGACACCAGAAAATAATCCGCCGCACCGGCAGCTCCCGTCACAATGGCGTATATCCACAAATCCCGTGAAAATGTGGTATCACGTCCGGAAAACTGCCTGAGCCAAAGCCATAACGAACACGCAGCTCCAATATAGCAATGAAACAACAGAAAAATATGAATCAACCAGCCGGCATGGCCGCTATATAGTACAACTGCATATGCGGAAAACCCAAGAACCAGGGCTTCAGCAAAAGCGGTCAGATAAACAAGTAAGAAGAAACGGTAGCGCTGACAAAGGAACGAAACTGTCAGAGGAATCAGAATGGTCAGTAACAAGGCGACGATCGAGATTCTGCCGGTCAAAACAGAACCCATCAAAGACGTGACTGCTTCCTTCAGAAACTGACACAGGACAATTCCGAATGCCATACCCGACACCCATACGCCAAGCAGCATTGGAACGCCGGGACGAACAGATGAAAGAAATCCTGAAAAGCTGTACTTTTTCGTTGTCATTGCATTGCCCTCCAAGGTAAACCCTACAAACGGAACAGCGCCGCAGAGGACATAACATAACAACACAAATCATAAGAGTATGTAAGTACTCGTATACTATACACCAATTTCAACGAAAATACAAGTCGAAATGTGATAATTTGAATATTTTGTCAATTATGCCCATATTTATGTCAACGCTGTTATGTAAACTTTGAAAACTTCGGTTTTATTTTTCTTTGCCATTTTCAACTATTTTCAATATATTGGGTCATTGTACGTTTGGCTGATACAAGATGTTGTTAATGCAAGAAAAGCTGCGTACGTCGCCCAAAGGGTAAATTTTATTTACCCTTTGGGCGTATTTGTACATTTTAACGAGAGTACCCGGAAAACTTCTTCAATCCAGGACCCTTCGGGAGAAGCTGAAGTGCGCATGCAATTACGGAGCCCGCAAGGATGCCTGCCAGATTCCCCAGCGTCCCCCCTGCGATTCCGCTGAAAAAGAGTATTCCAATGCCGGTCCAGATTGCCGCTATGGCAAGTCCCACGATTCCGCAAACGAACGCAATTTGCCCTCCGTTTTTTACCCCCGCAGCAAATCCTCCTGCTGCCGCACTTACGACATGCACCGCGATTGCCAGGAAGCCCATACTTGTCTGCGGCATCGCTTCCCTGTTTATGAGAAAGGCGCAGAGCAGGGCTCCCATCACCTCGATAAGCATTCCGATACCCAACCCCACAGCCGCAGAACCAATCAGTGAGTGTTGCTTATTAAACTTTTTTCCAGTCATCTCAGGTCCCTCCCCTTCAATGGGATTCTATGCATCAGACATAAAAAAAGAACGGGAACTGCTCAAATTGCAGTTCCCGTTCAGGAGCTCTCTGTTATTTGGAAATCTGTGCTACCATCTTATCCAGCAACGCCTTGGCGGAAGCCTCGTCCGCACCAACGGCGGTATAGTAGAACTTTACCTTGGGCTCCGTGCCGGAGGGTCTTGCAATCACGCTGCCCTGGGCACCCAGTACAAACTCCAGCACGTTGGACTTGGGCAGGTTGATTACGCTCTCCTCCCCTGTCATTACATCCTTGCTTACCTGGCTGCGGTAATCCTTGACGCAGGTAACCTTCGCGCCTCCAATGCTTTCAGGAATGGAGGCCCGGAGGTCAGCCATCATTTTTGCAGCCTTCTCCATGGCGTCAGCGCCCGTAAGCTCAACGCTCTGCACATGGGCCAGATAGTAGCCGTAGGTGCTGTAAACGTCCTTCAGAGCATCCAGAATGGTCTTTCCGCTGCACTTCAGAGCTGCAGCCATTTCGCACACCAGCATGGAAGCCACCACTGCGTCCTTATCCCGGGCGTAGGTGCCCTTCAGATAGCCGCAGCTTTCCTCGAAGCCAAAGAGGAATTTCTTTTCCTCTCCCTTCTTCTCCAGCTCCAGAATCTCGCCGCCGATGTACTTGAAGCCGGTGAGTACCGCTTTCATGGTAACACCGTAGTGCTCCGCAATCCGGTCAGCCAGCGGAGAGGAAACAATGCTGCGCACCACAATGGCCCCTTCCGGAATATCCTTTCTGGCCGTCCGTGCCTTGAGGATATAGTCCATCAGCAGACAGCCCAGCTCGTTGCCGGAGAGCTTCCGATAGCCGCCCTTTCCGTCAGGAACGGCGATGGCCACGCGGTCGCAGTCCGGGTCGGTTCCCAGAATTACGTCGCAGGGAGCGTTCTGTGCCACCTTGTAGCTTTCATTCAGAGCAGCATCCGTTTCCGGATTGGGATACTCGCAGGTCTTGAAATCGCCGTCCGGCTTCTCCTGCACCTCCACGACTGTGATATTGACGCCCAGACGCCCCAGGACCTCCCGTACAGGCTCATTACCGGTGCCGCACAGAGGGGTGTAAACGATGTTCAGGCCCGCCTTGCCAATCATCTCAGGCTCCACAGCCTCAGCCAGAACCGTCTGATAGTACCGCTCCCACAGGGACTGGTCAATATAATGAATCAGGCCGCTGGTTTTGTAGTTCTCGAAGGTATCTGCTTCGGGAACAAAGTAAGGAATCTGGCTGATTTTCTCGGTGACCACTGCAGCAGGTTCATCAGTCATCTGGCAGCCATCCGGTCCGTAGCACTTAACGCCGTTATAAGCACCGGCGTTGTGGCTGGCAGAAATCACAATACCGCAGCCGCAGCCCAGCTCCCGAACCGCATAGGACAGCATGGGAGTAGGTGCCAGGCGGTCATAAAGATAGGTGGTAATCCCCTTCTCTGCAAATGCTACTGCGCAAACTTCAGCAAACAGCTGGGAATTGTGCCGGGAATCGTAGCCAATGGCGGCTTTCTGGGGCAAATCCGTCTCGGAGAGCCAGGCGGCCATGCCCTGGGCGGCTCTGCGTACGGTGTAAACATTCAACCGGTTGCTGCCTGCACCCATAATTCCGCGCATACCTGCCGTGCCGAACTGCAGGTCGCCGCCAAACCGGCCCTTCAGCTCCTCTTCGTCATCCCGAATAGCCCGCAGCTCTGCTTTTACCGCCTCGGGAAGGCCTGCGTTGCACCAAAATTCGTATCGCTCCATGTAGTTCATTTTCCTAACCTCCTGATTGATAACACGTATAAAAAAGGCAGTTCAAGCCATATTTGTTGAACTGCCTTTTTATATTATTCAGCCTCGTTATTATTCTCTGCGGCAGCAGCAGAACGGCGTTCCTGGGCCTCAACCAATGCCTTGAATTTGGCGCGGGTGTCACGCACATCCTCCAAGGACATAGCCACCGCCTCCTCGGTGCGGCGAAGGGCATCATCCATATAGTCGTTGCTTGCTTTCCGCAGCTCAGCCATGCGGGTCTGAGTCTGCTGAACCATCTCCCGGCACTGACGCTTGGTCTCCTGATAGATAGCCTCCTCAGAAATCAGCTTATCGGCCTTTTCCTGGGCCTCACGCATCAGATTCTCAGCCTCACGGCGAGCCTGACCAATGAGCTCATTGCGGGACTCCACAATGGTTTTGGACTGCTTGATTTCCACAGGAAGCTGGGAAATAATTTCATCCAGCATGTCCAGAACCTTGTCCCGCTCCACCATACACTTATCCGAAGCCAGGGGCACACCTCTGGCATCCTGAATCATATCATACAGTGCGGAAAGCATCTCTTCAATGTGCTGCTCGTTCATTCTCTGTTTCCTCCTTGGCGAATATCAGCAATACGCTGTTTGAATTCCGGTATAATCTGCGCCGGTAAAAAATCCGACAAATCCACATCGTAACCCCCAAGCTCCTTGACTGTACTGGAACTTAAGTACATATACTGGTGCTCTGATGTGAGGAACATAGTGTCAAGGTTAGGGTTAATCTTATGATTGATCAGGGCCATTTGAAATTCATTTTCAAAGTCCGAACCGGCACGCAACCCCTTCACAATGACACAGCCGCCCTTCCGCTTGGCGTACTCTGCCAAAAGCTCCCGAGAGGCATCCACCTCCACATTGGGAAGATCACCAACCACCTTACGAATCATACTGACACGCTCGTCCTGGGAAAACATAGGCGATTTGGTAGCGTTTACCATAACACAGACAATCAACTGATCAAAAATCTGGGATGCTCTGCGAATGATATTCAAATGACCGCTGGTAATCGGGTCAAAGCTGCCGGGATAAATGGCTATTTTCATGCCTTATCCTCCAAAATGGGATTTCTCTGATATACAGCAATCAAAGTATTCCCATATTTATAGTCCCGGGATTTGGAAAATCCAGGCAGATCCAAAGACAATTCCTTTCCCAAAGGGCGTTCTGCAACTATTATACCACCAGATTGTAAAATGTCAATTTCTGTTATTCTTATCAGGGAATTTTCCAGAAAATCTTCCCCATAAGGCGGGTCCAAAAAGATAATATCAAACTTTTCCTTTGAACGGTTCAGATAGGTCATATAGTCACTGCGGACAACTCTGGCTCCGCTTTCCAGCTTGGCACGCCGGAGATTCTCCCGGATGAGTGTGCAGGCATCCTCCCGGCGATCTACGAACACAGCAGACTTTGCCCCCCGGCTCAGGCCTTCAATTCCCAGCTGACCGGTTCCGCCGAACAGGTCCAGAATCCGCGCTCCCGGAATGTGAAATTGAATGATACTGAATACTGCTTCCTTTACCCGGTCTGTGGTGGGCCGGGTCTCCATGCCGGAGGGCGTTTTCAACGTAACGCCTTTGGCTGATCCTGAAATCACTCGCATTGTGAATAATCCTCCTTGTGAAAAAACTCGTACACTTCCGCAGCCACCGGCTTGGGCAGCAGCCGTTCCAGCTCATACATGGAAGCTCTGCCGATTGCGTCCAGTGACTTAAACATTTTCAGCAGCTGTGCCTTCCGCTTGGGCCCGACGCCCGGAATCTCATCCAGCTTGGAATACCGCAGCCGTTTGCTGCGCAGCTGTCTGTGGTAGGTAATGGCAAACCGGTGGGTTTCCTCCTGAATATTGCCCACAAGCGAGAAAATTGCCGGCTGATTGTCTATGCGGATTTCCAGACCATGCTCTGTCACCAAAGCCCTGGTCCGGTGACGGTCGTCCTTAACCATGCCAAAAATCGGGAAATCCAGTCCCAACTCCGCCAGGGCAAGACGGGCTGTCCGGGCATGCTGAACGCCGCCGTCAATCAGAAGCAAAGACGGAGCCGTCTCAAAGCCCGGATCGCCGTTTTTATAATGCGCAAAACGGCGGGAAATAACCTGATGCATGGAGGCATAGTCGTCCTGACCGTCCAGGTCCCGGATTTTGAAGCGTTTATAGTCCTTCTTTCTTGGCTTTCCGTCCTGAAAAACCACCATACTGGCTACAATATCCGTCCCGGAAATATTGGAGATGTCAAAGGACTCAATCCGCTCCGGTGCAGGAATGCCCAGCATTTTTCCCAGCAGCTGAATGGTTCCTGTATAGCGCTCCTCCCGATTGGTAACGCGCTCTGCTTCCTCCCTGGCATTTTTCATAGCCAGCTCCAGCAGCCTTGCGTTTTCCCCTTTCTGGGGTACCTTGATATGCACTCTTCTGCAGAATTTTTCTGTGAGCATCTGCTCCAAAAGCTCTCTGTCCTCAATTTCAAAGGGCAGCAGCACCACAGAAGGAACACATTCCCGGGTGAGATAATACTGCTTTACCAGAGAGGATAAAGCCGCCTCCTTGTCCTCGGGAGATGCAAACACCTCATACGCCTTGTCCAGCAGATTTCCCTGTCCAAAGCAAAGAACCGTGAAGCAGGCCTTGACTTCGTTCTGATAATAGCCGATGGCATCCAGATCCCCTGCCTTTCCGGCGGTGACCAACTGCTTCTGCCCCAGGGCATTGACAGCCTGGAAGCGGTCCCGCAGGCTGGCTGCCAGTTCAAAATTCATTTCCTCCGCTGCCTGAAGCATATCCTGCCGGATTTCCTCTGCCACCTGCTTGTAGTTGCCGGACAAGAGCTGCCGAGCCTGCTCCATCGTCTCGCGATACTGGGTGACGGTCATCCCCTCCTGGCACCAGCCGGCACACTGGTTCATGTGGTAGTTGAGACACACCCGGCCCTTTCCCACATCTCTGGGAAACTGCTTATGACACCCCGGCAGCTTCAACGCCAAGCGGATGGCCTCCAACAGACTTTGGGTAATGCTCCGGCTTCCAAAGGGTCCAAAATACTCAGCCCCATCGTTCTCAACGCGGTTGACCATGGTAATGACAGGATAAGGCTCTTTCATATTCAGCCGAAGGTAGGGAAAGCCTTTGTCATCCTTCAAAAGAATGTTATACTTTGGCATATAGCGCTTAATCAGGGAACACTCCAGAATCAGCGCTTCAAACTCAGAGGCAGCCACAATCACTTCAAAATGGTCGATTTTGCTTACCATCACCCGGGTTTTCGGAGTATGGGAAGCTGTGTCCTGAAAATACTGGCTGACACGGTTTTTCAGTTTTTTTGCCTTACCTACATAAATCACCCGATCGTTTTTATCCCGCATGACATATACGCCGGGAGCCAGAGGCAAGCAGGAAGCTTTATCCTTCAATTCGTCAATTGTCATTGTCGTCACCATAAGAAAACCGTCTCAATGCCGTTGGCATTGAGACGGTGGACAGAATCATCAATAAACATCCCGCTGAAGCAAAGCTTCGAGAGCGTTGACAGCCGCCTCAGCATCATGCCCGGAAGCGGAGAGAAGAACCTCAGCACCGGTAACAATCCCCAGGGACATCACACCCAAAAGGCTTTTTGCATTCATTTTCCGGTTCTCGGATTCCAACCAAATGCTGCAGTCATATTCGTTGGCTTTCTGAACAAAGTATGTTGCCTGGCGATTGTGCAAGCCAGATTCACAGCGGACTACGATTTCTTTACTGAACATAGCTTTACTCTCCTTTGTGCATCCCTTCGGTCATAGGGAGGCTTTTCTATATGATAGCAAATTTAAGCAAAAAGTCAACTGATTTCCATATCAAATATGCGTTGGTGAATGAAAATTCACATTTATCTGCATATATATCTTGATTTTGTCAAAATTCTTTTACTTAAACTCTGCGATTGTGACACCATCTTCTCCTTCGCCGTAAACGCCCAGGCGGAAAGACTTGATATACTTATTTTTCCGCAAGGACTGATGAACCGCTGCCCGGAGCGCACCGGTGCCTTTGCCGTGAATGATTCGAACCGACTGGAGATTGGAACGCATGGCTTCATCCAGATACCGGTCCAGCACACAAATGGCTTCAATGCTGTCCATTCCCCGCAAATCCACTTCAGAGGATGTGGCTGTGGTTTTCATCTCCCTGCCGGAGTGGGCAGGACGGCCGCCTTTTACCTTGTAGGGGTTTTCCTGTTCCAGCAGGTATACCTCATCCGGCTTTGCCGTCAGTTTCAGGACACCGGCCTGAAGCTGGTAGCTTCCATCTTTGTTGATGGCAATTACGCTTGCTTTGGTTCCCAGCTTCAGAAGTTCCACTGTATCTCCCACCAGAATATCCCGGGTGGGTTCCGGACGAGATTTTTCCTTCTGACCGGCGCGGATTCTTCCCTCCGCCTCATTCAGGCTGCGCCGCAGCTCTGCCTGCCGCTGGTTGATATTCTGGGTATCGGCGTTTTCCGTCAGCTGTTTTTTCAGGGCTTTCAGTTCTTCGCTGGCTGCGTTGGCGGTCCGGCGGGCGTCCTCGATAATCTGCTGGGCCTCCCGTCTGGCCTGCTCCAGGGCTTTGTCCTTCTCCTTTTGCAGCTGCAGGCTGTATTCCTCACTTTGCTGCTTGATGCTGGCTGTTTCCCGCTTCAGCCGCTCCGCTTCCATGCGGGCAGCCTCCATCTGTTGACGCTGCTTTTCCAGCTGCATAAGCACATCTTCAAAATCCTTATCGCTTTTTCCCACCAGATCCGCCGCTTCTTTCAGGATGTCCTCGGAAAGTCCCAGCTTTCTGGATATGGCGAAAGCGTTGGATTTTCCCGGAATTCCAATCAGCAGTCGGTACGTAGGCTGAAGAGTCTCCACGTCAAATTCGCAGGAGGCATTGATGACCCCCTTGGTGCGCATGGCATAAAGCTTCAACTCTGCATAGTGGGTGGTTGCCACCACACGGCTTCCCATCTTTCTGCAATACTCAATCAGCGCCATGGCCAACGCGGCACCTTCCGCCGGGTCGGTGCCTGCACCCAACTCGTCAAATAGAACCAGGGTTCTGCTGTCACACTGATCCACCACATCCACGATGGTTTTCATATGGCTGGAGAATGTGGACAGGCTTTGGGCAATGGACTGTTCGTCGCCAATATCCGCCAGGATAGCATCAAAGGTGGACAAGGTGCTCCCGTCCCCTGCCGGGATATGCAGACCGCACTCCGCCATCAGGGTCAGAAGTCCGATGGTTTTCAGGGTGACGGTCTTGCCACCGGTATTGGGGCCGGTGATAATCATGGTGTCAAAATCGCCCCCCAGCCGTACAGATATGGGCACAACCTTTTTGGGGTCAATCAATGGATGTCGGGCCTTCCGCAAATCCACAAATCCCCGGTCATTCATAACCGGTGCCCAGGCATTCATATGGTAGGCCAGCTTTGCCTTGGCAAAAATCACATCCAGCTGCACCAGCAGCCGCACATTCAGCTCCAGATTTTCCTTGTAAGCCGCGGCTTCGGCGGATAACTCAGCCAGAATCCGCTCAATTTCTTTCTGCTCTTTCAGCTGCAGTTCCCGCAGGGCATTGTTCGCATTTACCGCAGACATAGGTTCCACAAAATAAGTGGAGCCGGTGGCAGAAACATCATGTACCAGGCCCGGCACATCATTTTTGCACTCACTCCGCACCGGAACCACATATCGGCCCTGGCGGATGGTGATGATGGGGTCCCGCAAAAATTTCGCATAGGCCGGAGAGGAAATGATTTTTTGCAGGCTTTCTTTGATTTTACCGCTTTGAATCCGCATATGTCTGCGAATGTCTGCCAACGTGGTGCTGGCGGTATCGGCAATCTCTTCCTCGGACAAAATCGCACCGAAAATACGATCCTCCAAATATTTGTTGGCGGTCAAACCGGAAAACAAATCCTGCAAAACAGTAGGCTCCTCGTCCTCAGAAACATAGCCTTTTACAATTCTGGCGCACCGAAGCACTCCGGCGATTGCCAGCAGTTCCTTGGGGTGGAGGCTTCCTCCCCTTTCCGCCCGTTCCAGCGACGGGGAAATATCACTGACCTGAGAAAACCCGGGGTTCCCCTTCTGGGTACACATCCGGGCAGCTGCGGAGGTTTCCTCCAGGCGCTTGCACACTTCGTCCAAGTCCGAAACAGGACGCAGGTGCAGGCACGCCTCTTTTCCTCCTTCACTTCCGGCGCAATCGGAAAGCCTGACCAGAATCTGATCCAGCTCCAGCTTCGCCAGAGATTTTTCATACAGCGTAGACATGTTATTCTCCTATCCATTATACCAGCAAGGATTTATAAAAATCCAGGGTAGAAAACCCTCTTTCCAGCTGGGTGGTGAGATAGCTCTCCGTAATATTGGAAAGCTCACAAATCGCCCCTTCCCCAATCTGAAAGGAAAAAATCTTCTTGCTGTCACAAAAGCAAATGTACCGCATCGCCTCCAGCACACCCGGCGAAACAGGCATACGAATGCCGGAGGAACCGGGGTCACGGCAGGATGCACACTCCAGCTGGCCCTGGGAGAGATCGAATCTGTCGGGATTGGCTGCACCGCAGTGATGGCAGCCGGACAAATCCGGTGTGTAGCCCGCATGGCAGGCAATCCGCATTTCAAAAACTGCTTTTACAAGCCCAGGATTCAGCTTCAGCTTATCCAGACCATACAGGCAGTTCAGTAGCAAGGAAAGCAACTCCGGGCTGGGTTGATCCTCCTGGGAGATCAGTTCCCCCACCTGAGCAAAATATGTACCCAGGGACAGCAGCTCCAAATCTCTGCGCAATCCCTGGAACAGCTCCACACTGTGGGCTTCGTTGATGGTATAGTACCCTCTGCTTTCAAAGAGGGTAAATTCCCCATAGCAAAGAATCTGGCAAGGGGCTGTCAACGGGGAGTTTTTTCTTCTTAAGCCTCTGGCTTTTACCGTCAATTTACCGTTGCGTGGGGTCAAAAGGGTCAGCATTGCATCCGTATCCCGGTATGGGGTTACTCTCAGCACCAGCCCCGGTGTTGTCAAGTACATGGTCCATCTCCGTTTTCATTGCATGACGGTACAGCAAATACAGCTCAGGCGCTCCCGTTTCCAGAAACCCCTGCCACAAAAGTTCTGGCTTCATCCTCATCCCTCCGGGAATAGATTTCCCCCAAAGGATAGGTTTACCCCTGGTAATTATTCTCTGTAACCGAAATTACGTACCAGGAAATCGCTGTCACGCCAGTTTTCTTTTACCTTTACCCAGGTGGTCAAATACACCTTGGTACCCATGAAGCGCTCGCAGTCCACTCTGGCCATAGAGGAGATTTTCTTCAGCATATCCCCATGCTTTCCGATAATAATTCCCTTATGGCTGGCTTTTTCGCAGTAGATGGTTGCGTCAATGTCAATCACACCGCTGTCCCGCTCAGAGAACTTGGTAATCTCCACCGCAGTGCCATGGGGAATCTCCCGGTCCAGGCACCACAAAAGCTTCTCCCGGATAATCTCCGCCATCACCTGCCGCTCAGGCTGGTCGGTGGTGGAATCCTCCGGGAACAGGAAGGGGCTCTCCACCGCATAGCGGCTGCACTCCTTCAGCAGTTCCCCTACTCCGTCTCCGGTCTTGGCGGAAATAGGCACCACAGAAACAAAATCCGTCTCTTTGGAATAGACATCCATCACCTGCAGCAAAATGTCTTTTTCCACCGTGTCAATCTTGTTGATTGCCAGAATTCCGGGGCACTTCTTGGCATTCATGTATTCTATCAGGCTCTTTTCCTGGGGGCCTACCGCAGGAATCGGCTCCACCACCAGAATCATCAAATCCACATCGGAGATGGAGGATTTGGTTACATCCACCATATAGTCTCCCAGCTTGGTTCTGGGCTTATGGTAGCCCGGTGTATCCACGAAAACGAACTGGGTATCGTCCTTGGTAACAATGCCGCAAATCCGATTCCGGGTAGTCTGAGGCTTGTTGGATACGATGGCAATTTTTTCTCCCACCAGGTAGTTGATGAGGGTGGACTTTCCCACATTGGGACGTCCGGCTATGGTAATCATTGCAGTCTTGGTAGCCATAGTGTCTCCTTTCAAGAGCTCCTTTATTTGCGCTCCATACCCTTGACGGAGGCTGCGATTTTTTCTTCCCGTGCCCGCATCTTTGCCTTTTCAGGACCTTCGTCCAGGTGGTCATAGCCCAGAAGATGGAGCATGGAATGAATGGTCAGGTATCCGATTTCCCTGCGGCTGCTGTGCCCATACTCTTTGGCCTGGGCTATGGCCCGCTCCAAAGAAATCGCCATGTCTCCCAGGGGGATTTTGCCGGTCTCCGGGTCCATGTAGCTCTGGCAGTCCTTGGGAAAATTCCCCGCCTCCAAAGAGAACATAGGGAAGCTCAGCACATCCGTGGGCTTGTCCAGATTCCGGGTCGCCCGGTTAATCTCCCGGATTCCCTGATCGTTTGTAATCAGCACGTTGATTTCACAGGGAGCATTTACCCCCTCCATCTGAAGCGTTGCACCGATGCACTTACGGATAATTCTTGTAATTTCCAACTTGTGCAGAGTGAAGCTGTCAAATTTCATTACAATCTTGTGGTTCATCATAGTGTTTTTTTCCTTTGGTATGTGCCGGTAAAGGTTCTGCCCGGTTTTACCGGCGGTTTCTTTTCTGCTTTTTCGTAAGCATTGATGATTCTCTGCACCAAAGCGTGTCGCACCACATCCGCAGAGGTCAGGCGGCAGACGGCAATGTCCTCCACCCCTTCCAGCACACGGATGGCATCCTTCAGACCGGACACTTTATCCCCCGGCAAGTCAATCTGGGTTACATCGCCTGTAATGACGATTTTCGAGCCGAAGCCCAGTCGGGTCAAAAACATTTTCATCTGCTCTTTGGTGGTATTCTGGGCTTCATCCAAAATAATAAAGCTGTCGTCCAGGGTTCTGCCCCGCATATAGGCAAGGGGTGCCACCTCAATGGTGCCCCGCTCCTGGTACTTCTGAAAAGTCTCCGGCCCCAGCATATCATACAGGGCATCATACAGGGGACGCAGGTAGGGGTCTACCTTGTTCTGCAAATCACCGGGAAGGAATCCCAGCCGCTCCCCTGCCTCCACCGCAGGACGGGTCAGGATGATTCGGTTGATGGACCGTTCCCGAAACGCAGCCACCGCAGCAGCCACAGCCAGGTAGGTTTTGCCTGTACCGGCCGGCCCCACGCCGATGGTCACAGTGTTCTTTTCCATGGCCCGCATATATTTTTGCTGACCGACTGTTTTGGCTTTGATAGGCTTACCTTTGGCAGTAATGCAGACAACATCCTTTGCAATCTGGGATACCAGGGCCTCGTTTCCTTCCGATACCAATGTAATCAGATAACGAACCCGCTGCTCGTCGATTTGCTCTCCTTTGGCAGCCAGAGCAAGCAGACCTTCCAAAGTCTTTACGGCCTTGTCTACGGCCTCTTCGTCGCCGGAAACCTTCAGCTCCGTTTCCCGGTTGACAATCACTACACCCAGTGCCTCTTCAATTCTTTTGATGTTCTCATCAAAGGAACCAAATACCGCAACCAGATCTTCCACTCTTTCCGCATTTACCGTTCGCTCGGTGATTTTTCCCATGCAGTGCGTTCTCCTTCCGGCGGCCTTGGCCGCATACGGTACAATCTGCTGCTATTTTACCAATTTATATGGAAGATGTCAAATCACTTTCGGAAATATGCAGCCAACTAACGGTGAAAATGTATTCTTCATATTGCATTCCAGAAAAATTTTTTCTATAATGAAGCTAATCGTGTATTTTTGTTGGGAGGTTGATTTTTATGGCTTTTACCCGTCAGGAAGCATATCAGGAATATAATCAGGCACTGAAATTGGGATTAAAAAATCAGAAAGAATGTATCGCCAACGGCATCGATCCTACGCCCCCGGTACTGGACGATATTTTGAACGAAAGCGAATCCGCCGGCCAGGTAGAACTGGGTGTGATTGATATTCCCACAGACCGGATTATCGGCACCAAGACCACCGGACGCATCACCTCCTTTTCCAGAAACTTTCTTCCGGTTTTTTCCGACGGAACGGAATTTGCCTCCAAGTGGATCAACATCTGCATGGTTCATATGAGTGACTCCGGCTCCCTGGAACCCATCCGCTGCTTTGAGTACCTGGGAAAGTTCTACGTGCAGGAGGGAAATAAGCGGGTAAGCGTTTATAAGTACTTCGAGGCTCCGACCATCGCAGGATACGTCATACGGATTATTCCCAAATACTCCGAAGACCCGGAGATCCAGCGGTACTACGATTTTCTCCATGACTATCGTTTTACCGGTTCCTATGACATCGTGTTCACCCAGCCGGGCGGTTTCCAGAAGCTGCAGGCTGCTTTGGATTATTCCCCTGACCATGTCTGGACAGAAGAAGAACGCCGTTTCTTCCGCTCCCGATACCTGACCTTCAAAAACGCATATGAGAAGCTGGGCGGCAGCGACCTGCCCATTACTGTCATGGATGCCATGCTGGTATGGCTGAAGGTCTATCCCTACCAGTCTTTGTGGGATTTCAACACTGCCGAGCTGAACAAAAGTATTTCTGCGATTATGCCGGATATCAAAGTGCTTTGCCAGGAGGATCCCATTGCCCTGACCACAGAGGAAACATCCGAAAACACTCCTTCCATTTGGGGGAAGCTGGTTTCCACTGTCACACAGCTCCATCTGAATGTGGCCTTCATCAATGAACTTTCCGAGGAGAAGAGTACATGGACACAGGCACATATACGGGGGCAGCAGCAGCTGAAAGATGCGCTGGGTGAGCAGGTCACCATTCAGGAATACACCGGTGTTGGCATTGGAGAAGATGCTGTGGCTGCCATGGAGGATGCCATACACAACGGCGCCCAGGTTATTTTTACCACAACTGCACCTCTGATTGATGCCTGCCGGAAGATTTCTGTGAAACACCCCAACGTGAAGATTCTCAACTGCTCCATCTCCATGCCCTACACCGGCATTCGCACCTATTACAGCCGTATTTTTGAGGGAAAATTCATTTCCGGAGCCATCGCCGGTGCCGTCAGCAGCAGTGATGAAATCGGTTATATTGCCAGCTATCCCATTTTCGGCGTCCCTGCCGGCATCAATGCCTTTGCCCTGGGTGCGCAGCTGACCAATCCCAACGCACGCATCTGTCTGAGATGGTCCTGCACCCCCGGAAATTCTCTGCAAGAGTTTCTGGACCGGGGAATCGATACCGTTTCCTCTCTGGATATTCCCACCCCGGGCTGGAGCAGAGGAGATTACGGTGCATTCCGCATCTTTAAAGACGGCAGCACCCAGCTGCTGGCCTCTCCCTACTGGGATTGGGGTACCTTCTATATCAAGCTGGTCCGCAGTATTCTCTATGGCGGCTGGGATACCCTCAACGCCGGAAAAAGCGGCGTTCATGCAGTGAATTACTGGTGGGGTCTGAACAGCGGTGTAGTCGGTCTGAAACTGAGCCATGACCTGCCGGAAGGCGTGCGGAGCCTTGCCAAAATTCTGCGCACGGGTATCTGCAACGGCTCTGTCCATCCCTTTTACCGTCATATTGTGGACCAGAATGGTGTGGAAAGGAACGCAGGAAAGCAGTACTTTTCACCGGAAGAAATCATCAATATGGATTGGCTCTGTGAGAATGTGGACGGAAAAATCCCTGACTTTGAAGAACTGGTGGACAAGAGTAAGCCCCTTGTCCGGCTTTTGGGCATTTACCGGGATCAGCTTCCTCCGGTTAAGGAGGGGCCAATCTTATGAAAATTCTATTCCTTGCCGATGAGGAGTGCCCCTATCTGTGGGACTACTATCAGCCCGGTCGGTTGGACGGTTATGACCTGATTGTCTCCTGCGGAGACTTGAAGCCTTCCTATCTTTCTTTCCTTGTTACCATGTCCAACAAGCCGGTGCTTTATGTCCACGGTAACCACGATGTTCGCTATGCCCGAACACCCCCGGAAGGGTGCGACAGCATTGAAGACATGGTGTTTACCTACAAGGGAATCCGGATTCTTGGATTGGGCGGCTCCGCACTATACAGTGGAGGCCCCCACCAGTACACGGAAAAACAGATGGCAAAGCGGATTCGAAAGCTGTGGTGGAAAATCCGCAGGGCCGGAGGTGTAGATATTGTGGTTACCCATGCTCCGGTAGCCGGTTTTGGGGACGGAGAGGACTATGCCCACCGGGGATTTGCCTGTTTCCGGAACCTGATTGAAAAATATAAGCCCAAATATCTGATTCACGGCCATGTCCATATGACCTATGGGACAGATATCCCCAGAGAACAGATGCTGGGAGATACGAAAATCATCAACGCATACGAGCGTTACACCATTGAGATTTGAAAAAATCCGAACAGCTTTGCAGGCTGTTCGGATTTTTCTTTACTTACGATAAAAGGTGTTGCCACCGATGAACTCCCGGACAAGGCTTGTGGGAGGAATTTCATCGTCCACATCCGCCTCTTTGATATAGTTGAGGATTTTTACGATGCCACGCACTTCGTCATAGCAGCTCTCCTCCGGCTGCACGGCAGTAAGCAGAGGGAAAATGTGCTTTTTCAGCACAGCAAGCTCATAAAGGGTAGAACTGTTGAAAATTACATCTGCATTCTCCTGATAGGGGAAAATCCAACGTTTTTCTCCTCTGCGCACCGAATCCCACATGGACATGGTACGTTCCACGGAAGAGCCGCGGCTTTCATAATCCCGTACAATCCGGCGCAGGAGCCGCAAAAGGCTGGTAGGGATGCGGTTATGGTTATCCAGATTCAGAGGAATCAAGGGACTGACGTACATCCGGAAAATCTTATCCGAAGGCACGCCTTCAGGCAGCAAAGAAGGATTCAGGCCATGGAGCCCCTCCACGATAACGACCGTATCCCGGGTCAGCTGCATGATGTGTCCATTCCACTGGCGTCTTCCCGTAAGGAAGCTGAAGGTAGGAATTTCCACCGGCTTGCCGGCCAGCAAATCCTTGAGATTTTCCCGGAACAGTCTGGTGTCAATGGTGTTGATATGCTCCAGATCCAGCTTGCCATCCGGCCCGGGGGCAATTTTGTCCCGGTCGATATAATAGTCATCCAAACTCATCAGCACCGGTTTCTTTCCGTGTACCTGCAGCTGGGTTGCCAGACGGTTGGCAGAGGTAGTCTTGCCGGAGGAGCTGGGGCCTGCCAGCATGACCACCTGGGCACCTCTGGCGCAAATCATATCCGCAATCTGGGAGTAGCGTTTTTCGTGAAGTGCTTCGTTTACCCGAATCAGGCTTCGGATTTTATCGCTCTCCACCAAAGCGTTCAGGTCAGCCACCGTTTCGCATCCCATTAGCTGACACCAGCGCTCCCCTTCCTGACTGACGCTCTGGAATTTGGGCATTTGCTGATAGGCCGCAACATGGGAAGGATTTTGATCATCCGGGTAGATAAACAGGAAACCACCTTCCTCCGGAAGAATATCCCACACCTGCAAATATCCGGTTGAAGGTGCCAGCTCGCCGTAATAATAATCTGCAAAGTCCTCATAGGTATACTGGTCAAAAAAAGGCTCTGTCCGCCAGTGAAGCAGTCTTGCCTTATCCAGGTCCCCCTGCTTTGTGTACTGGTCGATTGCCTCCTGGGTCGAAATGCGTCTGCGTATCAGAGGAATGTCCTGTGACACCAGTTTTTCCACCTGCTGTTTTAATATGGCTGGGTCAAAGCTGTCCTCTCCCAGCACTTCCACATACAAAGCAGGTCCCAGGGTGCAATCCATCTTTGCTGTGGCCCGGGGCCAAAGCTGGTGAATTGCCAAAAACAGTACAAATTGCGCCGTTCGGCTGTATACATCCTTTCCGGCGGGGTCTGTATAGCGCAGCAGTTGTACCTGACCGTTGGAGGCGGCCATAGCCCGGCGTATGGATGGCCGATCCAGCCCTTCCGTCTCGTTACGCACAGGAATATAGTTCAGGTTAAAGATCTCGCCGGCAATCTTGGCAGCGATGGGTCTGGCGGAAAAATCCTGTCCGGTGAACCCCAGTTCTTCCGATAACTGGCGCAGGGATTTCCCCGGCTCCGCTTGGATATTCAAACCATCAATATACAGTTCCATAAAAGGCACCTCCTTTGTAGTGGGAAAAGGGCACTACTTTTTCCGGTGGCAGCCACGGCAGGAGCCGCAGCAGCCGGAGCACCCCTTCCCTTTTCTTCTGAATAGAATATATGCACAATAACCCACAATCATAACTGTGAGTATAATATCCAGCCAATTCATAACAGCAACCCCACCTGATATACCAGCAGCGCTACTACCCATGCAACAACGCACTGCATAAGAACGACGCCAACGGTTTTCCACGTGGAATCCAACTCCCGGCGAATGGTGGCTACCGCCGCAACGCAGGGAGTATAGAGCAGGGTGAATGCCAGGAAGCTGGCAGCAGAAAGGGTGGTAAACAGCTGGTGAAGGGCAACAGGCAGCTGGTTCGTGCCAACCCCAAGAACCACACCAAAGGTGCCAACCACCGCTTCTTTGGCAGAAAATCCGGAGACCAATGCGGTGACCATTCTCCAATCCCCAAAGCCAAGGGGTGCAAAAATAGGAGCGATAACCCGACCGATTCCCGCCAGAATGCTGTCTGCGCTGTCGCTTACTACATTCAAGCGCATATCAAAGTTTTGCAGGAACCAGATAATGACTGTGACCAGGAAGATCACCGTAAACGCCCGCTCCAGGAAGTCCTTGGCCTTTTCCCACATTAGGAGCACCACACTCCGCAGAGACGGAAGGCGATAGTTGGGCAGCTCCATTACAAAGGGTACCGGATTTCCCCGGAACATGGTATGCTTCATAATCAGCGCCACCAGGACACCAATCAACATACCGCCAAAGTATAAAACAAGCATCACCGGAAGCTCGTACCCCGGAAAGAATGCAGCAGCAAACACCGTATACACAGGGATTTTGGCTGAGCAGCTCATATAGGGTGTCAGCATGATGGTCATTTTCCGGTCCCGCTGGGAGGACAGGGTTCTGGTAGCCATGATGGCGGGGACAGAACAGCCGAAGCCCAGAAGCATGGGCACAAAGCTTCTTCCGGACAGGCCAATCCTCCGCAGAAGCTTGTCCATCAGGAAAGCGATTCTTGCCATGTATCCCGAGTCCTCAAGAATGGACAGGAAGAAGAACAGCACAACCACCAGGGGCAGAAAGCTCAGCACGCTGCCAACACCGGCAAAAACACCGTCGATTACAAGACTGTGCACCACCGGATTCATGCCGTATGCCGTCAGGAAATCATCCACCCATACTGTCAGCGTGTCAATTCCCAGGGCCAAAAGGTTGGAAAGGTATTCTCCAATCACATAGAAGGTCAGGTAGAAAATCAGGGCCATGATTACGCCGAAAATCGGCAGAGCAAAAAAGCGGTTGGTCAGGACCTTGTCGATGGCGACGCTTCGCAGGTACTCCCGGCTCTCGTGGGCTTTTACTACGCAGCTTTTGCACACCTTCTCGATGAAGTTATACCGCATATCTGCCAGAGCTGCGTTTCTGTCCAGCCCGGAATCGTGCTCCATCTCAATCACAGAGTGTTCAATCAGTTCCCGCTCATTCTGGCTCAGCTCCAGCTTATCAAAGAAATCCGCTTCCCCCTCAATCAGCTTGGAGGCACAGAAACGACGGGAGATATCCAGCTTTTGGGCATGATCCTCGATAATGTGGCTCACTGCGTGGATACACCGGTGGACAGGACCATCGGGACAGAAATCCAGAACCTTTGGTTTTTCCTTGTTCTGTGCCGTTTTCAGAAGGGTTTCCACCAGTTCCGCAATGCCTTCATTTTTGGCAGCGCTGATCGGCACCACCGGAGCGCCAAGGGCTTCCGACATCTTCCGTACATCGATGCTTCCTCCGTTTCCCCGCAGCTCGTCCATCATATTCAGGGCGATTACCATAGGAACCTGCAAGGTCAGAAGCTGCAGCGTCAGATACAGATTTCTTTCAATATTGGTGGCATCCACAATATTGATAATGGCATCCGGCTTCTGTTCCAGCAGAAACTGCTGGGTTACCACTTCCTCCTGGGTATAGGGACGGATAGAGTAAATACCCGGCAAATCCACCACCTGATGGGAGGTTCCCCGAAGAGAACCAACTTTCTGATCTACAGTCACACCAGGGAAGTTTCCCACATGCTGATTGGCACCGGTGAGGCTGTTGAACAAGGTGGTTTTACCGCAATTCTGATTTCCTGCCAATGCAAAAATCATAGTGTATCCTCCCGCAAGGTAATTTTCTTTGCATCCTCCCTGCGAAGGGTCAGCTCATAACCCCGTACATGAATCTGAATGGGATCGCCCATAGGGGCAATCTTTTTCAGCTGTACTTTTGTTCCGGGGATAAGCCCCATATCCAAAAAACGCAGGCGCAGAGCCCCTTCCCCACCGACACAGTCAATGGTTCCCCACTGCCCTACCTTCAAATCGTTCATCGTCATCGTTTCCGCCTCCAGGCTTTTAAGGTTGTCCTTGCTAACTGCCCGTATTATACAACGGAAATTTTCATTTTTCAAGAAAACAGGACCTCATTTCTGAGGCCCTGAAAAACATTTTTTCATCATCCTTAAACCTGGGAGCCGGCGCTTTCCCGATCCTTGCCGATATCGGCAATGTCGTAGGGTGTTGTCTGGTACACAAAGTAATTGAGCCAGTTGCTGAACAGCAGATTGGCGTGTCCACGCCAGCGGACAATGGGCTCCCGGGTATCGTCATCATCGGGGAAATAATTCTCCGGAACATGGATGGGAAGTCCCTGATTCTTGTCCCGGTAGTACTCCTTTGCCAGAGTATCCGGGTCGTATTCAGAGTGTCCGGTAACAAAAATCTGCCGCCCCTTTTTGGTCATCACCGCGTACACACCGGCCTCCTGGGAAGATGCCAGAATTTTCAGCTGGGGAACTGCCTCAATATCCTCCCGGTAAACGGTTGTGTGCCGGGAATGGGGCACCCAAAAGGTGTCGTCAAAGCCACGAAGGAGAATGGCCCGTTTGTAGTCTGCATGGTGAGGGTATACACCGAACAGCTTTTCCGGCAGGGTATGCTTCTGGATACCATAATGGTAGTAAAGCCCCGCCTGAGCCCCCCAGCAAATATGCAGGGTGCTGTGCACATTGGTTTTGCTCCACTCCATAATCCGACAAAGCTCATCCCAGTAATCCACATCCTCAAAGGCCATATTCTCCACCGGAGCACCGGTAATGACCATGCCGTCAAACTTTCTGTCCTTCAGCTGGTCAAATTCCTTATAAAAATTCAGCAAATGCTCCTGCGAGACATTCTTTGCCCGGTGGGAAGCCGTGTGCATCAGCTCCAGCTTTACCTGCAAGGGAGTATTGCCCAAAAGCCGGGAAAGCTGGGCCTCGGTTGCAATTTTCGTGGGCATCAGGTTCAAAAGTACAATCTCCAGAGGACGAATATCCTGGGTGGTTGCCCGATTTTCCGTCATGACAAATATATTTTCCTGCTGCAGAGTTTCTGCAGCAGGAAGCTCATTGGGAATCTGAATTGGCATACAATATTCTCTCCAAAATAAATTCTCTCAAATCTACTAAAAATATCAGCTATTTAGCATTTCTTCTGCACTTTTCAGGGTGGTTTCCGTTATGTTGGCACCGCCGATGATTCTTGCCAGCTCCCGCTTCCGTCCCTCTTTGTCCAGGGGGGTTACAGATGTATAGGTTCTGCCGTCCCGCTCTTCTTTGGCAATGAGGAAATGGGTGGTTGCCAGAGCAGCCAGCTGGGGCAAATGGGTAACACACAGCACCTGTTTGTTTTGGGAGACGCTGCGGAGTTTTTCTGCTACCTTCTGGGCGGCACGGCCGGATACACCGGTATCCACTTCGTCAAAAATCAAAGTCGCCACCTGATCCTGCTGGGCAAGTACATTTTTCATAGCCAGCATAATTCTGGCCAACTCGCCGCCAGAGGCCACCTTGCTCAGAGGTTTCAAGGCTTCACCGGCGTTGGCGGACATATAGAAAGCCACCAAATCTGCTCCGGAAGCGGTTAAATCCGTCTGAGAAAACTGGCACTGGAACTGAACCTTCGGCATATCCAGCTGGGCAAGCTCGGAAAGAATCTGCCGGGAAAGGACTTGGGCACCCGCCTCCCGGCTCTGCCGCAGGCGTTTCGCCGCCTCCCAGGCTGCTTCCTTTGCTTTTTCGCATTGGGCTTTCAGGCGTTCCAGGTGGTCGTCAGAAAACACAATTTCATCCAGTTCCTGACTGGCTTTTTCCTTATAGTCCAGAATATCCTGACAGGTAGCACCGTATTTTTTTCGCAGTCTGTGAATCACGTCCAGCCTGCTTTCAATCTCCTCCAACTCGTCGGCAGAGTAAGAAAGGTCGTCTCTTGCGCTGCGCAGCTCCTCAGCCACATCCTGCACCTGATACATCAGGTCGGCAACCCGCTGATGAAGCTCCGTAAAGTCCTCCGAAAAACGGGAAAGGCGGCTCAGGGACCGCTCTGCCTCCCCCAGAAGGGAGGCGGCCCCATCCGTATCCTCTCCACCATAGACGGCATTTACGGCGTCATGGAGATTGTCGCTGATTTTTTCGCTGTTTTGCAGCAGCTTTCTCCGTTGCTCCAGGGTTTCGTCTTCTCCCGGGGTGAGTTTCGCCTTTTCAATCTCCTGAATCTGGTAGCGAAGCATCTCCATTTTCCGCAGCTTCTCCCCTTCATCCATTGTCAGGCTGGCAATCTGCCGCTGAAGCTGGGTATAGGTTTCATATTTTTCCCCATACTCCCGCCGCAGAGGTTCATTGCCAGAGAAGTCGTCCAGAAGAATCAGATGGTTGTTTTCGTCAAACAAGGAAGCAGAATCGTGCTGTCCGTGAATATTGATCAACTGCACACCCAGCTTCCGCAGAATGGAAACAGAAACCAAGGAACCGTTTACCCGGCATACGTTTTTGCCGTCCAGGTAAACCTCCCGCTGGATTACGGTTTCCGGGTCGTACTCCACCCCGTTTTCCTGAAACCAGGGAAGCTCCGGCACCTGGGTGAATACACCCCGGACGGAAGCTTTGGTGCTTCCTGTACGAATCATATCCCGGTAAGCCCGCTCTCCCATAATGGCAGAAATGGCGTCAATGACAATGGATTTACCCGCACCGGTCTCACCGGTGAGGACATTAAACCCCTTGTCAAAGGAAATGTCGGCGCACTGGATCACCGCAATATTTTCAATATGCAGAAGACTTAACACGCCTATGCCTCCAATCAGCTCAGCAATCCTTTGATTTCTCCGCAGAGCACCGCCGCAGAATTGTTGTCTCTCATGATTACCAGTACTGTGTCGTCGCCGGCCAGGGTTCCCACCACGGCCCCCATGTTCATGGCGTCAATGGCAGAACCCGCCGCAGAGGCCAAGCCGGGCAGAGTGCGGATAACAATCAGATTCTGTGCGTAGTCAAAGCTGATGACGCTCTCCCGGAAAATGGTGTTCAGCCGGGCAGAGAAGGTGGTAGCCACATCGGAAGTGGATACCGCATAGCGGTAGGTTCCGAAGCTGGTAAGCTCCTTTACAATCCGCAGCTCCTTGATATCCCGGGAAATGGTAGCCTGGGTTCCCCGGAATCCCTCCGCCTGCAAAGCGGCCAGAAGCTGCTCCTGGGTTTCGATATTGCGTGTGGAAATGATCTCCAAAATTTTTGCCTGCCGTTGACTTTTCATAGTCTCACCTTAACCAATCCTGAATTTCATATTCACTACTTCAAAAAAACTTCTGTCTTTCAAACGAATCAGCTTTGTCTCATACGGAGACTTTCGGATGGTCACCAGGTCTGACATACTGATTCTCTGGGCCTTCCCACCGTCTACGGAAACAAAAGCGTTTCGCCGGGCATTTTTCACCAGTTCGATGGCGATGGTTCTTTTGTCGGAGGCTACAATGCACCTGCTGGCAACATTGTGGGCGCATATGGGCGTTACCAAAATGCTGTGGGCGTCCGGTTCCACAATGGGTCCGCCTGCCGACAGGCTGTAAGCTGTGGAGCCTGTAGGAGTCGCCACTACAACTCCGTCTCCACTGCACCCCATGGCTTGCACTCCATCACAACGGATGCTGAGATTGATAATCCTGGCGACGGAGCCTTTGGTCACCACCACATCATTAAGGCAAAAATCCTGGAAAATCACGTCCTGATTCCGCTGGACCGTAACATCCAGCATCATTCTGCTCTCCACTTCAAATTCCCCCTGACCCAGCCGGGTCAGCTGGTGCAATTCGCTGCTTTCCAGCTCTGCCATGAAGCCCATGGTGCCGATATTTACGCCAAGAATCGGAACCCCATATCGGGTTGCGGCTTTTGCCATATGCAAAATTGTGCCGTCTCCCCCAAAGCAAATCACGCAAAAAGCACCGGGCAGTTCCTTTTCCAGCCGGGAAAAACGCAGGTCCTTAGGCAAATCATAGCCCTTGTCAATTTCAAAGGGCAGACACAACCGCACATCCATGCCGGCATTTTTCAGAATATCCATGGCTTCCCGCACGGTTTTGAAATTCTTATCCCGATAGGGATTGGGAGTCAAAATTACCTTTTTCATCCCATCACCCCTTCAAAGCCTGATGGGCGTTGGTCACAAGCTCCCGGATGTCGGGAGATATCCCCGGCTTGTCCGCCAGAGTCAGGTGGGCAAGAAATTCGATATTTCCCTCCGGGCCCTTGACAGGAGAGAAAGTCAGACCCAGAATGGTAAACCCAATCCCGTTTACCATCTGAACAAAATCCTCCAGGACTTCCTCATGTACCGCCGGGTCCCGAACCACGCCCTTTTTGCCGACCTTTTCCTTGCCAGCCTCAAACTGAGGCTTAATCAGACACAGCACCTGTCCCTCATTGGGTTTGAGAAGCGTCTTAATCACAGGAAGAACAATCCGCAGTGAGATAAAGCTCACATCCACCACAGACAAGTCCAAAGGCTCTCCCAGCTGTTCCGGGGTCACATAGCGTACATTGGTCCGCTCCATCACCACCACTCTGGGATCAGAGCGGATTTTCCAGTCCAGCTGACCATAGCCCACATCAATGGCAAAAACCTTCCGGGCTCCCTGCTGCAGCAGGCAGTCGGTAAAGCCGCCGGTAGAAGCGCCGGAATCGCTGCACACATAGCCTTCCGGCTTTACACCAAAGTCCCGCAGAGCCTTCTCCAGCTTCAGGCCTCCCCTGCTCACATAGGGGCACCCACCGCTGCGAACCTCAATATCCACAGTCTCCTCATAGGAGGCGCCAGGCTTGTCCGCCTTCTGTCCTTGCACATAAACAAGGCCGCTCATGATGATGGCCTGGGCCTTTGTTCTGGTGTCGGCGTAGCCCTGCTCTACCAGAAGCATGTCCAGCCGCTTTTTAATTTTCATTTTGACATACCTCCAGTACGTATTCTGCCACGGATTTCCCATCCAAGCGGCAATAATCATACAAATCCTGCATACTTCCGTGGGGGATAAAACGATGTCCCAAATCCAGGCAATCCACCCGGCAATCCGGCCGCAGGCGATTCAGCTGCCAGGCCAGTTCCTGCGCAACACCGCTGCCCCGGCACACCTCTTCCAGTATAATCACACGGGTTCCGGCTCCCAGAGCGTCCGCTACCTTCTGAACAGGCAGCGGAGCTACCGTCAAAAGCCGGAGCACACCTGCATCCAAACCTTGCTGAGAGAGCAGCTCTGCCGCCTCCAGGGCATTGTCCAGCAAAGACCCGTAGGTGACCAGCATCACCTTTTCCCCGGGACGGTGCAGGCAGGCAGCCCCTTGCTGGGATACGTCCGAAGCATTGGACCAGGCAGAAGCATGGTAAGTCCCGTCGGTGCCTCTGGGGTAGCGGATGGCAACAGGGCCATTCTGCCCATAAATCGCCCAGGAAAGCATATCTTGTAATTCTGCGGTACTTCCGGGACACAAAACAGTCATTCCAGGCGCCTGACGCAGAAAACCCACATCAAAGACACCGTGATGGGTTTCTCCGTCCTCTCCTACCAAACCGGCCCGATCCACTGCCAGGACGACATGGAGCCCCAGGAGGCAAACGTCCTGCAAAATCATGTCATAAGCTCTTTGCAGGAAGGTGGAATAAATGGCCACCACAGGAATCATCCCCTGCTTGGCAAGACCTCCTGCCATAGATACGGCGTGTTCCTCCGCAATGCCTACATCAAAAAGCCGCTGGGGAAAGGTCTGTTTGAATTCCAGCAGCCCAGTACCGCCGGGCATAGCGGCTGTAATGGCACAAATCCGGGAATCTCTGCTCCCCAGGGTAACCATAGATTCTCCAAAGGCCTGCGAATAGCTTTTTCCAGACTTTTTTGCAGGTTCACCGGTACTGGGATTGAATTTTCCAATTCCATGAAACAGCTTAGGGTGCTCCTGCGCCGGGGCATAGCCCTTTCCCTTTTGTGTCAGAACGTGGAGGAGTACCGGTCTGTGCATGGATTTTGCACTTTTCAAAAGAGAAATAAGCCTCTCCGTATCGTGACCGTCAACCGGCCCCAGGTAGGTAAAGCCCATATTCTCAAAAATAGTACTGGGAATCAGCATCTGTCGCAGCCGATTTTTAAGGTTACTGGTGAACCGAAAGACAGCTTTTCCTCCGGGGATATGGGACATAAAGCGGCGATACCGCAGCTTCATACCCAGATACTTTTCCTTTGTCCGAAGTTTAGACAGGTGTCTGGCCAGACCTCCCACGTTCCGGTCAATGGACAGGGCATTGTCGTTGAGAATCACCACCATAGGTTCTCCGCTCTCTGCCGCATCGTTGAGGGCCTCATAAGCCATACCGCCTGTTGCAGCACCATCGCCCATAACCACAACTACCTGATACGCATCCCCCAACAGGGTACGGGCTCTGGCCATGCCCAGTCCGATAGAAACCGAGCTGGAAGCGTGTCCGGCCACGAATGCGTCGGTATTGCTTTCCTTCGGCTTGGGGAAACCGGCAATCCCTTCGAACTGCCGCAGATGGTCAAAATCCGCCTGGCGTCCGGTCAGCATCTTATGGACATAAGACTGATGACCTACGTCAAACACCAGACGGTCAAAAGCTGTATCGTAGACAGTTTCAATGGCAACTGTCAGCTCAACCACACCCAAATTGGACGCAACATGGCCTCCGGTTTTGGATAGATTTTCAATTAAAAAATTCCGAATTTCTTTACACAGGATTTTCCTGCTATCTTCGTCCAGCTGCAGCAGGTCCTTGTGATTGGAAATATTCTCCAAAATACTCACAGGTAACACAACCTAACCGTTCATTTCTTCCGCAGTCTGTGGAACACGCGAAAGCCAAAACCGGCTTCTATACCATATCTTTCGGTGAAATACCGAAACGTCCTCAGAACTGCCCCATGATTCTATTCTGTATATTATCACATTTTATGCGTATATACAAGAGCGTTTTGTATCTTTCCTATGGGATTCGTGAAATATTTACATTTCCAGCAATGAACGCAGTCAGGCGCTTGCCTCAGCGATTCAGAAACCAGTCCTCCACAATGTCGCTGTGAGTCACCACAATTTCAATATTCTGCAATTCCTCCTTGGAAAAAAAGCGCAGATCCCTGGATTCGGCACTGATGGTCATTTGGGGCTCTTCTTCCAGTTCCAGGCCAAAAACCACAATTACCATCCGCCAGATGCTGCCGTCGCAGTAGGCCGCAATTCTGCCCGGTTCTCCATATACTCCCAGCTTTTTAAGCTGACCCTTGGAAATTCGAAGGCCCAGCTCCTCATAGATTTCCCTGATCAAAGCCTGCTCTTCGGTCTCGTAGTTTTTTACGCCTCCGCCCACCAGGCCCCACAGGTCACTGTCCCGGCGCTTTTCCAACAGAAGCTTTCCTTTGCAGGTGATAATTGCATTGGCACCCAAGTGGGCTCTTTGGGTCGTCTTGGGTGCATTGGGGTCTCCCCGATAAAATTTTACAATAGACATGGATTTTTCTCCTATGTATTAAAGATATTGAACCAGATGGTTACTTCGAACACAATCTACTATGTTCATAGTATAACCCATAAGACTATTTTTTGCCATAGCAAATTCTATGGAGTCGTATTTTTCGTCCCTGTGCGGCATAACACGCCTTCCGGGGTTCTGGCAAATTTGCTTCCCGGATGATATTATCACAAAAACCTCACATTTATTGATTTCCCAGGAAATTTTTACCCGGATAAAGCCTTTGGTCCTATTTCTGTTTTCAGCCCAAAGCAGCGGCAGACGCGTGCTGCCATCTGTGTGCTGACAGATATCACATCATTTTAAGCATATTCTTTTCATTCTTTCTCTTTAAAGTGTTCTCATCACGGTATATATTTGGCCATCATAAGGATATTTCCTTATTGTCATCATGGGAATTTTCTGGTAAAATGGAGCGAAAGGAGGCGGTTCTATGCTGAAATATCCATGCCTTGTTTTGGATCACGATGACACCGTAGTCCAGAGCGAATCCACCACCAATTATCCCTTTTTCTGCCAGTTCCTCCAGAAAGCCCGTCCCGGTGCCAGTATTACGCTGAAGCAGTATACAGAAGGCTGCTTCCACGTGGGCTTTGCAGAGATGTGCCGCCAATGGTTCTCCTTTACTCAGGAAGAGCTGACAGAAGAATATCTTATGTGGAAGGAATACATCCGTACCCACATCCCCCTGCCCTATGCCGGAATAGAAAACGTTATTCGACGTCAAAAAGAGCAAGGCGGACTGATTTGCGTGGTTTCCCATTCTTGCAACGAAAACATCACCCGGGACTATAACACCCACTTCGGTCTCCTGCCGAACGATATTTTTGGCTGGGATTTGCCGGAGGAGCTGCGGAAGCCCAGCACCTATCCTCTGGAGCAGATTATGGCAAAGTATCACCTCTCTCCCAGGGAGCTTCTGGTGGTGGATGATATGAAGCCCGCCTGGGAAATGGCCACAAAAGCCGGAGTTGACATCGCTTTCGCTGGATGGAGCAGAAAAGATTTCCCGGAAATCTCCCAGGAAATGACCCGCCTCTGCAAATACGCCTTTTCTTCCCCGGAAGAATTGGAGAAATTTCTCTTTTTATAACTTGACAGCAATGGTATAATATCCGTAGCATATAAGGAGGTGAGGAATCTGGAAAAGCAGAACGTAAAAATCGTCGCCCGGAACCGGGAGGCCTACCACGAATATTTCGTGGAGGAGGAGATGGAAGCCGGCATTGAACTGTGCGGAACGGAAGTAAAATCCATCCGTCAGGGTACTTTGAATCTGAAGGACGCCTGGTGCGGCATCAAAGACGGTCAGCTGATTCTGAACCAGATGCACATCTCCCCATACGACCACGGCAATATCTTTAACCGGGATCCCCGCAGACCCCGCCGGCTGCTGATGCACAAGCGGGAGATTATGCGGCTGTTCGGCAAGGTGAAGCAGGATGGCTATTCCCTGATTCCCCTGTCCGTCTACCTGAAAGGCAGCCTGGTGAAGGTAAAGGTAGGTCTTTGCAAAGGCAAGAAACTATACGACAAACGACAGGCTGCGGCCGAACGGGACGCCAAGCGTCAGATGGACCGGGCCATGAAGGAGAGATATTGACATGAATCCCACTTTTGAAATTACCATGGAAGACGGTCGTGTGATTTCCGGCGAGCTGTATCCGGAGATTGCGCCCCAGAGCGTTTACAATTTCATTGATCTGGCAAACCACAATTTCTATGACGGACTGATTTTCCACCGTGTCATCCCCGGCTTCATGATTCAGGGCGGCTGCCCCGACGGAACCGGCATGGGCGGCCCCGGCTACTGCATCAAGGGCGAGTTTTTCTTCAACGGGTTCAAGAATGACCTGCGGCATAAGCGGGGTGTTCTGAGCATGGCCCGTTCTTCCAGCCCCAACAGCGCCGGCTCCCAGTTTTTCATTATGCATGCCGATGCCAAGCACCTGGACGGTCAGTACGCCGCCTTCGGCAAGGTTACCTCCGGCATGGATGTGGTGGATGCCATCGCCTCCACCAAGACCGGCCCCAATGACCGGCCTGTGGCAGAGCAGAAAATCCGCTCCATCACCGTGGACACCCACGGAGAGACTTACCCGGAGCCCAACAAGCTCCCGGACCCCTACGGACGTTTCTAAACAGAAAATCCCCGGGGTGCAATGTGCACCCCAGGGTTTCCAACTTCATACCTTGATATGGGGCCGTACTGGTTTCGACGGGGGTAGTGAGGCTGGAATAGCGGGTCGTGGCGCCTGACCACGATAAAACGGGTACTTTTTAAATTTAACTGACAACAATTACGTTGCAGCGGCTGCCTGATTAGGCGCCCATCCGCCCCGGAAGGTCCACGAGCCGGGCTCGGGTGTGATCTGAGTGGAGACCGTGCGTATGCAAAGCTTTGCGCATACCATGCATTATGAAGCTACCAAATTCCGTAGGGTGTTTGTTCCCGCCGGGATGAGGGAATGTAAATAACAAACTGCACCCGGAGAAGTTCCTTCCAAGTTGCTTTCGGACAGGGGTTCGATTCCCCTCGGCTCCACCAAAAGTACCTTACTCGAACTATTATGGCTAAAAAAATTTGAGCCGTTCGACTAAGTTGACATATTCGTGGAATTGTTTATGGTATAAAGACCACATCCAAAGATTTCCTGGATGTGGTCTTTTGCTATGCCTATATAATAGCTCAGCTTGCTTGAGCAGTCCTGCGCTAATCTGTTAATTCGTATGGGCACGTGTGCTTGCCGGGGAGATCAAGCAACCTAGAAGTTTTTCCCTTCGAGCGGTCGAAGTTCTGCGTAACATGACCGCCCATGAAGCATTGGCTTTCAAAAATGCGGCAGCACTTGTTTTGCAGGAGTCCGACGGAACCTTCTTTCTGTTTTGCGACACTGGTCTCTCAGACGCCTCAGTTAATCAGAGATACGGTTTGAGTATGAGCGATATTCTCACCTTGGAAGAAATCGGTGTGATTAGTGCTCTTCGGGTAGATAATGAAATCGAGGTCTGTAACGATGGGGCTGACGGATTCTTTAATGATTCTGATTTGATGATTCTATTTGAATCGAGCGATGAACAGTTCAACACTTTTCGCTACCGAAGCTATCCCTTATCCGAGGTTGGCAAACAGCTTCTGCCTATCGTGCAGGAAGAATCTAATGATGATTATTTAATTGATCTGGGCAAGCTATTGAGAGAAGATTTACAGGAAAAAGTCGACGTTTGTGTATATCGGGTTATTTCAAGAAACGCAAATGATTTAGAGCTGGATTTTGACGTGAACTTATTGGACAAGTAAAACTATATTTGCGGACAAGAAAAATCCTCAGCACCATTATAGGCATTGAGGATTTTTCCGTTGCAGAGATTTCCTGTTATTATTACTATGTCAGCGTATCGAATTAAACCAAGATTGCAACAGAAAAGGCTGCATTGCTGCGGCCTTTTCTGTTCGGGTTTCGTATTCAGTTCTTTTTCAGTTCTGCTCCGCACTTCACGCAGAAAGTACTTCCGGGTTTTACTGCAGCACCACATTTTGTGCAAAAGGCGCTGGTTTGCGTGGTAATGGGTTGAGAGGGCGTAGAAGACTGGAAGCGATCTGCCAGATTACCGGACTGAAGCGTACTTTTTTGACCTCTTTTCGCAAATTGGTTAGCCACTGCATCCGTCGCTTTATCAATCCCCCGCCCCAGTAAATTCTCAAGGAAGCGAATGATCAGGAAACAGATCACGCTTCCAAGGATCGCAACGATCACGCCAATTGGGATGCTTTCCGTATAGGCTCCAGCAGCCATACCAAACAAAATACCTAAGATGATGCCGTTATACGCATAAGTTCTGCTTCTCATTTTTTATTCCTCCATTATTTGAATCGGTCTGCTAAATTCTGCTTTTCAGATTCCCTATAAGCACCCGATGCTCTGTCTTTCCGATCTTTGTTCTTATCTGCCGCTTTTGCAATTGTGTTATAGACAAGTTTACAAATCACCATAAGCACAGCTACAATTGCGGCAAAAATCGCAAATATTACATAATCGTTCATAGAATTTCTCCCGCTTTCTTAGAAAATACTACGCTTTGTCGTGATTTCATTCTTGACCGTAGACACTTGAGCATTTGGATCAAGCTGGACGAACATTTTCTCCACCGCGGTAAGGAGCATATTCATTTCATTTTCAAAGGAAGGCCTTCCATATTTTGTTTTCCAGCTATCAAACTCAAAGCGATATACGCTGTTTGTCTCAGTCTGTTCCACGCAGCGAATACTCGCACTGAAATATGCACCGGTAAATTTGACGGCTTTTGTATTTCCCTCCAGCGAAGTACCGGTTTTCTTTAAATCCAATGCTTTTAAGGCTGCGACATACTCCTCGTTTGCAATCGGTCGAGTTGTAAAAATCTCTGCATATTCCACAAAGTCTTTTGCACGCTGGATGATTTTTCCCTGACCAATCAAGCGCCCTTTCCACCATGCCGAGAAGCCAATAGCTACAACAATCAAAACGACCGCTGCAATAATTCCACCCATAATTTTTTCCTCCTTGTTTTTCCTTTCGTATTTCTATTTCTGTACCGCCATTACGAAAGCTGTGGTATCAGTGCCCATTTTTACGATTTTGGTGAGAAGACGGCGGACGGATCTCCGTAGTAGATATATCCGCTCTTTGCTTTCAAATACACCGTAAGCGTTCCGTCATCATTGGGTTCAACGGTAATCCTGTAGGCATCGCTTTTCTCTTTTGCCAGCAAATCGGAAACAGAACTCTGCCCGCCGGTGATCTCAAGCACATAGCCATCACCTTTTGCTTTGTATGTATTCGTATAATTTCAATCCGTGTAAAGCGTTATGGTTTCGTTCGATGCAAATTCCATGGCGCTGATGTTAAAAACATGGCTTTTGCATTCATAGTACCCGGACAAAGACAGCAAATCATTGGCGCTGGTTATTTTATATTGTTTATTCTTCAAGAGATTCTAGCATTTCTTCGCTCTTTGCCCAGACTGCATCCAGCGCTTCGCTGTCGGTTGCGTCTAGCACTGTATAGCGGCCGGTGGCACTGCCGTCGTCCTCTTTCATAATCATAACCTCGGCGGCGACAGCATGCAGGTCATCAAGATATAAGCTTGCAGTGAGGCTCATATTGGGATAGATGTACCAGGGTAGCCCATCCGGATATTTCGGCGATACCACATCCGAAATCAGAAGATAACCCAGTTGTTTGTATTCCTTGCCACCTGCAAAGTTGTCCCAGCTTATCGATTCAGAAAAGTATGGGCTGGCAGGCAGCATATCATTGCTGTCTTCCTCCCAGGTCTTGTTTTGACGGTAGAAAACACGGACGTAAACATTGGTTACGGTACTACTGATGTAACCGGGCAATTCATAGTCTTTACAGCCACCGATTATATTTTTGTCTTCCCGGACCGTAAGCTTCAAACGGGCTGGGGCGTCAAATCCCTCCGAGGCGTTTTTTACCATAATTTCAAAGGGCAAAATATAGTAGTTCTCTTCATTGGAGGGAACCTCGACCGTAACGCTGCTGTCGGCCGGATGGGCGAAAGAGCCTTCCAGATTGCGGATCGCATTGTAAAAAACTACCGTTGCGCTGCCGGTATAACCGGAATCCGTTTCACCGTCTTTTGTAAACTCAGTGATTTTTTCAAAATTCACCTCCGGAAGCTGGGGATCCAAGCTTTCCTCCGGCAGGGTCTCCTCCAGCTCCACGGGTGCTTCCGATTCCTCCGAGGTCTGGGTATATTCATCCATGTCATTTTCCTGCAGAGGCATATCAGCTTCGCTTCTGCCGCAGGCCGCAAGGCTCAGCATGATGCAGATAGTAAGTAATAACGCGATTTTTCTCATTTCGTTTTCCTCCTAATTGTTTGTCAGGTATAACGCCCCAACATGAGATTACGCTTATTTTACTCGAAGCCACAAAAAAGCACCCCACACAATCAGGTAGTTTTCAGAAAATAATTTGAAAACATTCCGTACACTACCCTTTTGTGTGGGGACAAAGTCCTGTTCTGCAAATATAATATTGAACAAGGACAAGCGTCACGTATTGCCGATATGGCGTAAATTCTGAAATGCGGATATTTATCAGATTATATACAGGAGGAGACAACCATATGAAGAAGAAAAGTTTATTAGGGATTTTGGCAATACTCATGGTGTTCGCCCTGGCTCTTACGGGCTGCGGGCAGAAAGGCGAGCAGAACACGGGAGCAACCGGTTCTGAAGGTCAAAATGAGACCGTGGAGAACGGTGGTGAAGTTGTAGAGTCAGATAATGACGATGTAACCGATGTGGATTCGCCTGTGGGTGCAAATTTCGCCCGAACGGTGTGATGTTTTCGCTTTAGGCGGTGTATGTATTTCGGATTAAACGGTGCGGTTATTTCGGAT
>ERZ1090869.56-NODE-56-length-59070-cov-6.258206_pt1 | contig 59070 bp, 59 predicted proteins | sample MGYA00478474_ERZ1090869 | MGnify/ENA primary metagenome ERZ1090869 (study PRJEB33644, sample SAMEA5815748) | chicken gut metagenome | biome: Chicken; feature: Gastrointestinal Tract; material: Caecum | place: Ireland | collected 2019-01-01 | study: A study of the... | reverse complement strand
GTTTACATAATTACATATATAAAAATAGAACTTGCATAAAAGTATATTCTTACAGATTTCGTATTGCTTTTAGAGAACATTTGTATTATAGTTAATAAGAAAGCAAATTTTGTTTTCCTCATGTTTTCTTGAAATTCCGCATAAATATCACTGCAGAACGATTTCTGCAGGAGGGATTTCAAAATGAGATGGGTTAGAGGAAGACATATCGGCCGGGATCGAAAGATGCGAACAAGCCGTTCTCTTTTGCCGTTGCTTCAAACGCACCTGGTGTATTATCTGTTATGTTTTTTCTTTCTGTTTGGGCTCGTTTTGGGAACGATCTTTTCTGTTCACGCAGATAATCAAGTCTTGGAACGCTTTCGGCTTTTGTTTTTTTCGAGTATTACCCAACGGATTTCCGGTCCGTTTTACATGATTTTAGCGGCTTCTTTTGCGTCGTCTTTTTGCTTTTTGCTCTTTTGCTTTCTTTGCGGTCTCTCACTGTGGGGATTTCTCGCTGTTCCATTTTTTCTCCTTTTTCGGGGATACGGGTTAGGGTTGACCGCTGGTTTTTTGTGCTGTGCTTATCAGTGGCAAGGCGCGCTGTTTCATCTTCTGGTAATCCTGCCTGGTGCTTTCTGCAGTAGCCTTGCGCTGATTCTAGCAAGCCGTGAAGCCCTTCGCGCGTCCCGTCGGCTCCTAATTCTCGGGGAATTCCATGCAAAACCGTATTTTATGCGTTTTTGCTTTTCCCTTTTGCTTGCTCTTGCGGCTGCCGTGGCAGATGCAGCTGCGTCTGCTTGTTTTGCTTTCTTGTTTCCCTTCTCCTGAAAGGCACCTTTTTTGGAAGCCAGTCAAATAAATGTGATAGTGAAATGCAGAGGAACAAAAAATGGATCATTGCAAAGAGTTTGCTCGTTATCTTGTAGAGGAAAAGCATGTGTCAGACAATACGCTGGATTCTTACAGAAGAGATACGGAGCATTTTCTGTCATTTCTTTCGAGTGTCAGAAATGTGGATCCACTTTCTGTGAAGGTGGAGGACATTAAGGCATACGTAGAGTATCTTCATGATTCCCACAAGAGCGTTTCCACGGTTACCAGAAGTGTTGCGTCTATTCGCAGCTTTTTCCAATATCTGATTGCTACGGGCCAGACCGATGAAAATCCAGCGAGATCGGTAAAGCTTGAACGGCCCCCAAAAAAGTTGCCGCAGAGTTTGACAAGCCGGGAAATTGATCTGCTGCTCAATCAACCCGATCCGAGGGAGCCCAAAGGCTGTCGGGATAAAGCTATGCTGGAGCTGCTTTATGCAACCGGGATTCGTTCCTCCGAACTTGTGGAACTGAATGTGAACGATATTGATCTGCGAGCCGGTATGTTAACCTGCAGCCGCGGGAAGTCGGGAGAGCGTCGGATTCCGGTCCATGCAACGGCAATAGCTGCTGTTTCCGATTATATTAGCCGTGTCCGTTCTTTGATTGTGGCGGAAGATGGGGGACAAGCCCTTTTTACAAATCTAAATGGTCGGCGCCTGACGAGACAAGGTTTTTGGAAGATTGTGAAGGGGTATGCAGAGCAGGCTGGTATTGTGAAGGAAATTACTCCGCACACCCTTCGCCATTCTTTTGCCCTCCATTTGCTGGAAAACGGTGCGGATTTAAAGGACATTCAGGTGATGCTCGGCCATTCTGACATTTCTTCCACACAAATTTACGTTCAGCTCTTGAACGATCACTTCAAAGAGGTATATAATAATTGTCATCCCCGTGCGAAAAATGGGGAAAAAGTTTCTCGCCCACTTTCTGCAGGAGAAAAGGGGAAGAGAGGATTCTATTAAGGAGTGAATCATTTTGGGTTTTTTCTTCGCAAACTATAACAAACCAGGTCCTGGTGTGGCAAAAGATGCACCGGTCAAAAAACCATTTTTCAGGTTTTGGGAAGTGTATTTCCGCAAATTTTTTGACCTAATCAAAGTCAATCTGTTGTTTGCAATTCCCACCGCCGTTGCGCTGGTATTGGTGTATTTTGTGGGTGCTTTTGTCATGTCATCCATGCCGGCGCTTTCTTTTTTAAGCTGGCTGCCAGTAATCCTTTTGTTTCCCTTTGTTGGTGGCCTCACTTTTGTGTGCCGTAATTATGCGCGGGAAGAGCACGCTTTTATCCTGTCGGACTTCCTGGAGACAGTGAAAAAGAACTGGAAGGCTTTTTTCCTGAACGGAATCATCTGTTATGTATTCTTGGTGCTGATGGTTGTGTCTATCAATTTCTATTTTTCACAGGTTAGTTCGAATTCCTTCATGTACGTGCCGCTCATCATTTGTTTTCTGTTGTCTTTTTTGTTTATCTGTGCGCAGTTCTATATTCCGACCATGATCATCACATTTGATTTGGGTCTGCGTCAGATATACAAAAATGCGTTCATTTTCGCTATTCTGGGCCTTTGGCGCAATCTGATGCTTTTGGCCATTTTTATTGTCTTTACTGTGGCTGCTCTTATTTTCTTTCTCTATCAGCCTCTCCTGGCTATTCTGGTGCTGTTCCTGCTGGCTGTATTCTGGATGTTCGGCTTCTTCGGATTTCTCGTAAACTTTGCCGTTTATCCTATGCTGGTCAAATACATGATTACGCCGTATGAACGGGAGCAGGAGGAAAAAAGGAAAGCCGAGCGAGGAGAAAACGAGGAAGAAGAGCAGGATGAGCCTGATTTTCAGGATACGCTTTATTGATTTCTCTTACTTATAAGTAATAAAAAACACTGCACAGAATTTGCATACGCTATTTCTGTGCAGTGTTTTTGTTGTGGTTAACTTTTCAGCAGAACGACATCATCGGTTCTGCTGAAGGAGAGTAAAAAAGCTTTTAGCCTTTCAGCATCAAGCAATAAAAAACGAACATCTCAGAGTGCTTATGATTCCGGAGAAGAATTTGACTTTTTGGCTTGACGGCGCTGTCTCACACGGGAAAGTGGATTTGACTCCACCGCATTCTCCATTTGCTGATTGGATAAATGCGTGTATATTTCCGTTGTTCCCAGGTTTTCATGGCCGAGAATATCTTTCAAGACGCGGATATCGACGTTTCCATGCTGATACATCAATGTGGCGGCTGTGTGGCGAAGTTTGTGCACGGAATATCCTGTTCCATCCAATCCCATCTGCTTTAAATATTTCTTTACAATGAATTGAACCGTTTTGGGGCTGATGCGTTGATGTTCCCGGCTGATAAACAATGCATTGCGTGAATCGGCTTTCAGCCCATCATGAGGTCGGACAGCCAGATAGCGTTTGATGGCATCCCGGCAGGCTTCATTTAGGTAAACAATTCGTTCTTTATTGCCCTTGCCTAAAATACGAAGCGTTTGTTCCTGATGGTTCACATCCGAGAGATTGATGCCAACCAGTTCGGAAAGGCGCATCCCGCAATTTAGGAAAAGCGTTAGTATGCAGTAGTCGCGCTCTGCATTTTCGCCCTCGACCCGGGAGAGCAGATCGAGCGATTGTTCCAGGGACAGATATTTTGGCAGAGCTTTTTTTTGCTTCGGCGTTTCAAGTTCTTCGATTGGATTTTTTTCCAGCAAATTGATCTTGTTCGTCAGGTACTTAAAAAAAGTACGTAGACTGGAAACTTTGCGGGATCGTGTCGCTGCGTTGTTTTGCCGTTCCACACCAAGATAGTTCATATATTCATAGACCTGTGTGAGTGTGATAGTCTGAATCAGATCCAAATCCACGTCGTCAATGGGAATTTCCTCAAACGAAATATCCGGTGGAACCAAGTGATTTACTCGTTTAATGTAGCGGAAAAAAGTTCTCAGGTCCGTGTAATATTCCAACACGGTGAGGACGGATTTTCCTTTGATGGTTTGCAGGTAGCCTAAGTACTGGCGAATGATTTCAGGTGCGCCTGCTAATTCACGCTGTAATTTTTGTTGTGGCTTCATGTGCAAAAACCTTCCTGCGAAAAATGTGATAATGGTTTGGGAAAAAGCAAAAGCAATACGGGGACAGATTGGTGTCACGGCAATCCAATGGAGCCGAAGGCCCGCAGGGCCATGAAACAACAGGAAAGAAAAACTTCTTCCCTGAATTATACAAAATATTCATTTTGTATAATTCATTATATCAGAAAAGGGAGCTTCCTGCAAGCCCCCTTTTTCGTTTATGCCTCTTCCCTGAGCGGAAGAATTCCGCCCAAATCCAACAAGGGTCCTTTTTGCAGGGAGAGTACGGAAACATGATGGTTGAGAAGAAAGGCGCGAATCTCTTTTGCGTCTGGGTGTGTGTCCAGGTTGCCTGCAAAGGCCAACACATCCGAAGAAAGTTTTCCACTGGCGCCGCCCAGAAACCCATAAGGATAACCGGGCAATTCCACAAAACCGGGCCGGATTTGGAGCACGTCCAAGCCGCATTGTTTCACGGCTGCCGCAATCGAAACATCTGCTGTGATACAGGCCTGTTCATTCACCAGGACCGTTGAGCATTTTGCATACCCTTGCTTGACTGAATGAAACATCAGATTGTTTTCCTCGCAAAAGGATCGGATTTCTGCTGCGCAGGTCGCCAGCCCAAAGCAATGCTGTCCCAATCGAAAAACGTTCAGCAGAACATCGTGTGGGTAAAATGGCGCCAATTTACGGGAAAGCAATCGAACTACTCCTTTTTCTCGTTCCATTCTTTTGAGGAGACGCCGGTTCTCCTGTGCCATCAAAAAGCGCTCGTTTTCCAGATGATGCAGCAGCATATCAGCATGGGAAGCGACCGGGCCCGCAAGATCGCGGCAGCACGGCACCGGCATACAGCGGATATCAAACGCTACAAGCGCCCGCCGAACCGAATGGGCTTTTTCCGATATGGCAGCCAACGTAATTTTCTTTTTCGGCAAATTCGGTGTTTGCAGCCAGCGTTCCGACATAGCCTGTCCCCTTCCCTTTTTTCTTTTATTAAGTCAATCGGTTCTGCGGAGAGCGTCAACCGGGCGAAGCTTAGCGGCCTGATAAGCCGGGTAGACGCCAAAAATCACGCCGGAAAAAACAGAAAACAGCAAGCTCAGCGCGAGAATGTCCCCCCGCATTTGAAAAGAAGCATTCAGCAAAACGGATCCTCCAAGTGAGAGCAGGCAGCCTGCTGCAAGGCCAAGAAGACAGCCGGTAAGAGAAAGAAGCAGAGCTTCGAACAGAAATTCCAGAAGAATGCTTCTCCGCGTTGCGCCGAGTGATTTCTTGACGCCAATCTCTCTTGTGCGTTCACTCACAGACACGAGCATCACTGTCATAATACTTAAACTTGCCACCAACAGGGAAACAGCGCCCACAGCTGAAAGAATCAGTGTGATCATATCCAGCATGCCGTTCAGAGATTCACGCTGTTTGGCTATATCATTTGCAGTGTATGCTTCCGGCTGGTCGCTTTCCTGCTCCAAACGAGCCAAAATCGTCTGTTCCATGGATTCCAGACCACCGGAGTCACTTGCTTTCACAGCGATTTGATCAAAGCCACTTCTTCCGGTACATTTTTGAAAAGTGGTGTAAGGCAGATAAACAAAGGTGGGAATGTAACTTCCCATCATATTCTGCAGCAGACCGCTTCCTGTTTTTGCAATTCCGACTACCTCAAACTGTTGTTCAACTCCATTGCAGAGAAGCGTAATGCTTTTTCCAATAATATTGGAGCGAGCATACGCATTTTGGGCAAAGGTTTCGTCCACCAGGCATACGTTTTTCTGGTTGCGCAAGTCTGTCCGATCGAACATCCGTCCGTAGCAGATTTCCAGGGAAATAATATCATCTGCATTCGTATCGATTCCCCATGCAAGAGCGTTTGTATGGTATCGCTTTGAGGAAACCTCTGTGGTGGTCACAAGAACAGGGGTTGCAGCCTGCACGCCGGGACAATCCTGAATCACAGCCAGCTCTTCTTCCGACAATAAAGCGTCGTTTGATTCCGCAGCTGAAATGGTCATTCCGCTCAATCCAAGGCTTTCCAGTTCGTCACTGAGCGCAGCAGATCCATATTGGCCAATACTGCTGACCAGTGTGACAGAAGCAACACCAATGGCAACGCCGAGAATGGTGAGCGCAGCCCGGCTTTTCTTTCGTGTGAGACTTCGCACGGCAGACGAAAGCAGGAAGAGTATCATACGGCATCCTCCCTTTCACCCAGGCGAACACGTTCGCCATCCTCCCACTGTTCAGGGTGGGAAAGCAAAATATCACCTTCGGAGGCGCCTGCCAAAATTTCAAAACCGGAATCATATTCTACTCCTGTTTTGATATCGGAACGAACAGCTTTGCCATCCCGATATAAAAAAACATATTCGGTTCCGTCTTCGTCCGCTCCAACTGATTCATACGGGGCTACCAGCGCATGATCCGCTTGTTCTGTGATGATGCGTGCCTGCGCAGAAAAACCGGGCTTTAGATTTTCTCCCGGGTCTTCCACGGAGACAAGAACTTCCACAACCGTTGCCTGCGATGTACCTACCACGGAAACGGTCGCTTCCTCTGCTATTTCTATTACACTGCCATGGTAAACGGAGGGGGAAAACCCAACCCCTGTGATTTCCACAGCCTGTCCGACTCGAATATCAGAAATTTGGGATTCGCTCACAGAGAGGCGTAACTGGATTCCGTTCCCGTCTGAAATCACAACTGCAGGAGAACCGGACTGCACAATTTGATCGGGGCTAAGTGTGACACTGGATACCGTTCCGCTGACGGGAGCAATCAACTGTTTGTTTTCCAACCGTCCGGCGCTGCTTTCTTCGTTCAGCAGTGCAGCATAAACCGCTACTGCCTCTGATTTTTCTATGTCATCCGGCAGTGTCTGAACCTCTGCAAGAACCTGCCCTTTTTCTACCTTGTCTCCGGGAGAGACCATCACATCTGCCGTGATCCCCGTTTGATTGGTATAGACTGTGCTGGAACCGGTTCTTTCCACACGTCCGGTGCACGAAATATCATTTTCAGCCTGAGAGGTTGTTAGTTGGTAGTAGGAAACACAGGGTAATGTGGAAGGGATCCATTTCCCAATAACAAAGAGCAGACCGGATGCTGCAAACAAAAATATTGGCAAAAGAAAACGTTTTTTCAAGCTCATTCCCCCATTCCGTATCTTCCCTATTCTTTGAACGGATCGCACAAATTATAAGTACAGAAGGAGGAAAAAACGTGGGATGACAATGTATAAACTGCTGAGGGAAAGGAACAAACTAATTCCGGGAGGTGAAAGGCCATGAGCCTCATTCAATGCGATGTGGACTGCGTTTACCAGAAAGACGGCTATTGTTCCCTGGAAATGCCTTCGGCTATTACAAATTACACAGGTGAAGGCTGTGTGCACTGCATTCGGGTTTTGCCGCGAAAAGCATATGAATCAGGTGAAATCCCGTTTACTCCATCAGAGCATCAAACGCCTCACGTACCGTTCTAACGCCAATCAGTTCAATATCCGGTTGATTGGAAAGCTGGCGCAGGCAATGAAACGGCAAAACACAGCGGTGAAATCCCAGCCTTGCCGCTTCTGCGACCCGGGATTCCGCATGTGTGACGGCGCGGATTTCCCCTGCCAGACCGATCTCGCCGAACACGATGGCGTCATCACGAACGGGCGTATCTTTCAGGCTGGAAACAAGGGCCAAGGCAACTGCAAGGTCAACGGCAGGCTCATCCAGACGAAGGCCACCGACAACATTCAGATAAGCGTCCAGATTGGCGAAATAATATCCGGCGCGTTTTTCCAGAACAGCGAGCAGCAGCGACATTCTATTGTAATCAAATCCGGTTGCCATACGGCGCGGGTTTCCAAAACCGCTTGAAGTGGCAAGGCCTTGAATCTCAGCCAGAATTGGGCGTGAACCCTCCATCACACAGGTCACACACGTGCCGGACACATGCTTGGGCCTGCCCTCCAGCATCGCTTGAGAGGGATTTTCCACCTGACGAAGACCTTTGTCCCCCATATCAAACACGCCAATCTCGTTTGTGGAGCCATACCTGTTTTTGACAGCGCGAAGAATCCGGTAAGACATCTGCCTGTCGCCTTCAAAATACAAGACGGCGTCCACAATATGCTCCAGTACTTTCGGTCCCGCGATGGCACCGTCTTTGTTGACATGTCCTACAATGATAGCGGGGATTTCCAGCGCTTTGGCCGCACGCATCACAGCGTTCGTGCATTCCCGCACTTGCGTAATGCTTCCTGGAGAGGAGTTCAAATCGGAAAAGTTCATGGTCTGGATCGAGTCAATCATCACCAGATCCGGTCGCGTTTGCCGCATCTGTTCAATGACGCTTTGAATATCCGTTTCGGTTAAGATAAACAGATTTTCGCTTTCCACACCGAGACGTGAGGCGCGCAGCTTGATCTGTCTCGCCGACTCTTCTCCCGATACATAGAGAATTTTCAGACTTTGGCCAAGGTAATCACAAATTTGAAGCAAAATGGTGGATTTACCAATGCCCGGTTCACCGCTTACCAGGATCAGAGAGCCTTTTACTATCCCGCCACCCAACACACGATCCAGCTCGCTGAGCCCCGTGTGATAGCGAAATTCCTCTGCCGTATCAATTTCACGGATCGGCAAAGGATGAGTCAACATATGTCCGGGGCCCGGCACAGTCTTGGCGGAAACGGAAACAGGTTCCTTGATTTCTTCCTGCATGGTGTTCCATTCACCGCATCCAGGACATTTTCCGACCCATTTCGCAGATTCAAATCCACATTGTGAACAGACAAAGACACTTTTGTTTTTTGCAGCCATTTTTTCACCCGATCTTTTTATCTATTGTACCTGCAAAGAGGCATCGGCCAAAAACCGAACAATTCCCTGATAAATGCAAAATGCCATCTGTTCCTGGTAGGTTTCATTTTCGAGACGCATTGCTTCCTCAGGGTTTGAAAGAAAACCGCATTCCACAAGTACAGCGGGAACCTGAGCCCGATCCAGCAAATAAATGGATTCTGTGGCAGGCTTATTTTCACGCTTGTTTTCCGGCTGCAGCATAGATGTGACGCTTACACGGATCGCTTCTGCCAGGGCGGAGCTTTCTTCTCTGTTTACCGAATAAAACACCTGCGTGCCATAATATTTGCTTTCTGCAAAGTAATTCTGATGGATACTCACCAGGATTGTATTCGGAGTTTCAGAAACGATGGAAAGTCTGCGCTGCAAATCGCTGACCTTTCTTTCTTTCACTGTGGAAAGGGAAGCGTCCCCGATCGAGCAATCCGTTTCGCGGGTCATCTTTACCTGATAACCGGAAAGGACCAGCAGCTCCTGCAGTTTCTTGGAGATGGAGAGGTTGATGTCCTTTTCCAGCAGACCGGAAGCGGACTGTGTCCCTCCGTCTTCTCCGCCGTGGCCGGGGTCTATCAGGAGAACGGGCTTACCTGTTTCCAGTGAATCGGAAGATGCGGTCAAGCTCAGAGTGCGATAAGACAGACAAGTCAGCAGCAAAAAAAGAAAACACGCAATGGCTAAAGCGATGCCTGGCAACATGTTTTGTCTGTTCAAAGTCCCATCACCCCGTGGCTTATCTATATGAAGGGAAAGGGTTCTCCAGAACAGTACCGATCTGTTGGTGCAGCAGCTGCTTTTCCATGTGAAGCTAAATAACTTTACAAAAGAAAACAGGAAACAAGCTCACGCTTTATCTGTAATGTTAATTAACTTTACAGACAGATTGCGGGGAAATTATTCTTTTCCTTTCTTAAATTGACGCAGCATGGCCTCATGCTCTTTCGTCAATTCATGCAGCAAGTCAGAGACGGACCACTTGGCATTGTACTCCGTCAAAACGGCTTTCAAACTTACCTGAAGATTTTGTGCCTGGAATGCCGCCAGAAGGACGTCCAGACGCTTTCGATCCAATCCGCAAAGAATCATAGCCTCCTGTGCTGCAGGAGCCTCTGGCGGCTCTGCAGCCTCCTTTTTAGCCATAGGGTAACCAGGCAGCTCTGCACACCAGCCTACCGTTTGCCTGAGCATGTCTTCTGAAATGGTTTTGGCCTCCATTCCAAATGCTGAGATTGTTTTCCGAATAGCCTGGCCGCGTTCGGTTTCTTCACTGATTCCATACAGCAGGACGCGTTCCTTTGGCGCCGGAACTCTTGCCTTCATATCGTCTACTCCTTCGAAAAAAGCCCACAATGGATGTGGGCTTTTTGGTTTTATTTTCCCTGATACATGGTGCTCGAGGGCTTGCTGACTTCAATGGTGTTGGTGCCCATAATGCAGTCGAACAGTTTATCGGCAAAAAGACGGTGCATTTCCGGAGAGGGATGGTTGAGACGGTTGATGAGAAGCTTCGTTGTGTCTACACCCTCTGCATAAAGCTTTTTCCATTCTTTGTAGCAGTCACAAACGGTTACATGCATCTGCTGTGCAATTTCAATGCCTGCTGCAACAAAGGCGTCCATTTAACCGCTGTTCTGATATTCCTCTGTTAATTTGGCATATTCCCGGAACTCATCCGGCACATCGTCTGCCAGATAGGTATTCATCATGTTCGGCGTCAGAAAAATCACGTCTGCACCACGGTCCAGGCATGCATGGAAGATTTCCGTCATAGCTTCCTTATATTCCTCCAGCGTGCCGTTTACATCGTTTAGAGCAAAGCAGACGATAACCAAGTCCGGGTGATGGGAGAGAACGTCACGCTCCATTCTGGCCAAGGAGGCCTTGGCGGTGATGCCCCCGATTCCTGCATTGATTACATTCACCGGAATGAAATCGCGAACGGCATTCAGCTTCTGTTTCAGCACATTCCAATAAACGGTCTCATAGTTGTTGTTTGCACGAAGAGCACCGTGTGTCACGCTGTCGCCAAATGCCACGATGGTGATGGGGCCATTTTGAATCAGGCCTTCCATATCCATGTTCAATTTATCTCGCACATGCATTTTGAATTCCTCCCCAAATGAATTTTCAATACACTAAAAACAAAAGCAGAGTAAACACAAACGGTTCACTCTGCTTTTTGGAGGCGACACCCAGATTTGAACTGGGGCATGAGGGTTTTGCAGACCCTTGCCTTACCACTTGGCTATGTCGCCATATGGAGCGAACGACGAGGCTCGAACTCGCTACCTCCACCTTGGCAAGGTGGCGCTCTACCAGATGAGCTACGTTCGCATATGGTGCCTCCGGGCGGAATCGAACCACCGACACGGGGATTTTCAGTCCCCTGCTCTACCAACTGAGCTACAGAGGCAAAAGTGGCGACCCGGAACGGGCTCGAACCGTCGACCTCTAGCGTGACAGGCTAGCGTTCTAACCAACTGAACTACCGGGCCACTTCTTGGTGGGAGCAATAGGACTCGAACCTATGACCCCCTGCTTGTAAGGCAGGTGCTCTAACCAGCTGAGCTATGCTCCCGTTTTGTCGCTGTCTCTCAGCGACGGTTGCTATTATACAATAGAATTTTCTTGTTGTCAACAGGTAAACTCAAACTTTTCTAATTTTTTTGCAAGCGCTTCCAGCTCTTCGCGATCAAAGGTATAGACTTTCCCACAATACTGACAGCGGGCTTCTGCTAGGCCGGTCGCTTTATCGGGTAGCGTAAGCAAGTCTTCTAGAGGAAGCGTGGAAAAAGCGCGCAGAACGCGCTCTCTGCTGCAAGGGCAGGCATAATAAACCGGTGTATCATCCAATATTTCTATCTCAAAGCCCTGCAGCGCCGTGCGGCACATCTCTTCAATCGACATCCCATGTGCGAGCATGGTTGTAACAGCCGGAAGCTTTGCGGCGTTTGCCTCCAGTTTTTCGATGGCCTCTTCTGAAGCACCGGGCAGCACTTGAATTAACAAGCCACCGGCCAGAAGCCTGCGGGAATCCGTTTTGTCAATCAGAACACCGAGGGCACAGATGGTGGGAATCTGCTCGCTGACGGCAAAGTAGTAGCTCAAATCTTCTGCCAGTTCACCGGATTGCAGTTCTACCTGGCCTGTATAAGGTTGGCCTTCTCCGTTGTCTCTAATAACCCCCAAAAGGCCACTGCTGCCCACGGCCCTTCCTACATCCAGCTTCCCGTCGGTTTCCCGAACCGGCAGATCCACCTCAGGATGTTCCAGAAAGCCGCGGCAGTTCCCCGCAGAGTCTGCAATTGCTGTGAGCGTGCCCAAAGGCCCTCCCCCGTTTACCTTAAGCGTCACAGAAGCCCCTTCTTTTTTCAACAGGGAGCCCATCAAAGCAGCGCCTGAAAGCAGCCTTCCCAGAGCAGCGGTAGCAACAGGTGACGTGTGATGAATTTGTTGAGCAGCCGCCACAATATAAGTAGAATCCACGGCGGCTGCCATGATGGAACCGTCGTGTGTAATGCAGCGGATCAAATGGTCGGTCATGTTTTCAGAGTCTCCTCGTTTTTCTTTTTCGCCACAATGGTGACGCGTTCTGTATTCGGAGCAGGCGGTTCAAAGGAACCGCTGCGGTAAATGGCGCAAAGCGCCAGACCGGCTTCTTCAAGCCAACTGGTAACCTGTTCCAGTGGATAAGCGCGTTCAAAAAATTCTTCCGAACTTCTTTCATACAGTTTCCCTTTTTTTTCAAAAAAATCCAGAGAAACAAGAACACGGCCTGTTGCTTCCTCAAAATGATTCTGCCAGGCGCAGAATACATCCGTTAAATCATAAACGTAAGCATTTTCCCCCAATACGCACCGGTGTTTATAGAGCGTATTCAGATCAAAGACAAAATATCCGTCTGTTTCCAAAAACAGAGAAACACGCTGGAACGCCCGTTTTACATCCTGTTCCGTCACAAGATGATTGATGCTGTCAAGCGAGCAAAAAACGGTGTTAACGGTTCCATACAGGTCCAACGACTGCATTTTCTGGCAAAGAAAAAGGATCGAACAACCGGCCTCCGCTGCCTTTTCCTGTGCAACAGAAAGCATGTCCATGGAAGCGTCTATGCCGTAGATGTCAATTCCTTTTTTGGCAAGCTGAAGCGTGAGGCTTCCCGTTCCACATGCCAGATCAAGAGTAAGGCCGGCTTTATGGCTCTCCCGTTCCAGGAGAGCGCACAAATAGTCGGCCATCATCTCATAATCCACATTTGCCGTTAACGCGTCGTAGTACCGTGCGAATACGTTATAGCTCATGTATTTTCCTCATTCTTTTTCTGGTCCAGGCGGCTGAATACAAGCTCATACCCATCGCAGCCATAATTCAGGGATCGATTCACGCGGCTGATCGTGGCAGTGGAAGCGCCTGTAATAGCCACAATATCGCTGTACACCTTTTTTGTACTCAGCATATGAGCCACCAAAAGCCGCTGTGACATGGCTTTGATCTCTGGTACGGTGCAAAGATCCTCAAAAAAGTTGTAACACTCGTCCACTGTTTTCAGGGAGAGAATGGCTTGAAAGAGAAAATCCACACTTTCATCCTTGATTTTTGAATTCAAAATCTCCCTCCTCTCTTTTCAAGACGACACCATTTTAGCACAAAAAAGTTAAAAAGTAAAGCGCAAATGAATAGCCTTTTAACCTTCTGCACAAGATTTCTCAATCAGGCTCCGGAGAGATTCCACACCTTCTCCGTTTTGTGCTGAAAACGGAAAAAATGGTATATCAGGGATTTCTTTAAAGCACTCAGCAAATTTCTGCAGGCGCTCCGCACGCTGCTTTTGATTCAGTTTATCACTTTTTGTTGCCACCAGCACAAACGGAAGACCGCAATCCAACAGATATTGAATCATGTGCAGATCATCTGCAGTGGGGTCGTGACGCATGTCCAGCAGTTGGCACACAAGGACAATAGGACGCGATGCGGCCAAATATCCTTCCACCAGCTGTGCCCAGCGTGTTTTTTCCTGTTTGGAGACCTTTGCATACCCATACCCGGGCAAGTCGACAAAACGACAGCCGGAAAGCGTATAAAAGTTAATGGTACCCGTTTTCCCGGGAGTAGAGCTAACACGTGCAAGCCCTTTTCGATTGAGAAGTTTGTTGATGAGCGTGCTCTTCCCCACGTTTGATTTTCCGGAAAAGACGATCTCAGGTGTTGCGGCCGCGGGGAGCTGTTCCGCTGTTCCCGCAGCACCTTCAAAAGTTGCATTCTGATAGTTCATCACGAATCTCCTGCTATTTTATTGGCGCATTCCCGGAATCGGATAGCCTGCGCCTCCTGTGGACTCCACTGTCGGCAAGGCGGGAACAGATCCCTCCTTCTTTCTGCCGGCATGCGGTTCCGTGTAGATGTGGTCAGGGGCTTTTACAAGAGCTTTCTGCAAGACCTGTTCAATTTGTTCTACCGGCACAAATTGAACGTGTTGTTTCACAACAGGATCCACTTCATACAGATCCGGCACATTGTCTTTCGGAATCAAAACGGTTTTGATTCCGCTGCGATAGGCAGCCATAGTTTTTTCGCGCAGTCCTCCGATCGGAAGAACGCGTCCCAAAAGGGTGATTTCCCCTGTCATGGCGATATCGTGACGGATCGGCGTGCCGCACAGGGCGGACGTGATGGCTGTGGCCATGGCAATGCCCGCGGAAGGACCGTCTTTAGGGACGGCGCCTTCCGGTGCATGAATGTGAATGTCAAATTTCTTATAAAAATCGGTGGGAATCCCAAGCTTTTCGGCGCGCACACGGATGCAACTGATTGCCGTTTGCGCAGATTCTTTCATCACATCTCCCAGAGAACCCGTCAGTTCGATCTTTCCGGTTCCTTCCATGACGGCCGCTTCAATCGGGAGCAATTCACCGCCCACACTTGTCCAGGCAAGCCCATTCACAAGGCCGATTTCATCCTTGCCATTTGCTTTCTCCGGCTTAAAGCGCTGCGGGCCCAAAAGCTCTTCCAGCATTTTCGGAGTGATAGAAATTTTGGCGGAGGGATCTTTCACCACGGTTTTGGCACATTTGCGACAGATGGAAGCGATTTGACGCTCCAGCGTGCGCACACCGGCCTCACGCGTGTAACCGTCAATCAGCGCATGCAAGGCGGCAGGCGTCAGTTTCAATGCTTTCGCAGGAATCCCGTTCTTTTTCAGCTGTTTGGGAATCAGGTGACGAGAGGCAATTTGATATTTTTCCTCGTGCGTATAGCTGCCAAGCGTGATAACATCCATTCTGTCCAGCAGCGGCGCCGGAATGGCGCTGTAATCATTGGCAGTTGTAATGAACAGAACCTCGCTCAGGTCAAACGGCATGTCAATGTAATGGTCATAAAACGCCACATTCTGTTCGGAATCCAACACTTCCAACAGAGCGGAGGAAGGATCGCCCCGATAGCTGCTTCCCAGCTTATCAACCTCATCGAGTAGAATAAGAGGGTTTTTCACCTTCGCTTGACGCAATGCGGCAATGATGCGGCCCGGCATAGAGCCAATGTAAGTACGCCTATGGCCCATAATATCGGATTCGTCACGCACGCCGCCAAGGGAAACGCGCACGTATTCCCGGCCAATGGCCTTGGCAATAGAGCGGGCAATAGAGGTCTTTCCGACACCGGGAGGGCCTACCAAGCAAATAATTTGCCCGTTATTTTCCGGGGCAAGCTTCTTCACGGCCAGGGCTTCCAAAATGCGCTCCTTTACCTTTTTCAGTCCGTAATGATCCGCGTCCAGGACCTTTTCCGCACGTTTGAGATCAATGTTTTCTTTGCTTCTGGTATTCCACGGGAGGTCCAGGCAGGTTTCCAGGTATGTCAGAATGACGCTTCCTTCATGGGAGCCGACAGGCATCTTGGAAAGTCGATCGCATTCCTTTATCAGCTTATCGTTCTGTTCCTTCGGCAAATTCAGTTTTTCAATGCGCTCCCGGAGTTCATCGGCTTCCTCCTGAGGATTATCATCCTCTCCCAATTCGTAAGCGATGGTTTTCATCTGCTCACGCAGATAGTATTCTCGCTGGCTCTCGTCCACCTGTTCCCTTGTCTTTTCCTGAATTTCATTTTCGATGGCAATGATCTTGATTTCCTCTTCCAGGATGTGAATCAGTTTCCTCAGGCGCTTGACCGGATGCAGTTCTTCCAGAATTTCCTGTTTTCTATCATACTCCAGCGAGATGTTTGCTGTGATATAGTCTGCCAGCTTTCCGCAGTCCTTCATCTGCATGACGCTGTACAGGATATCCGGTGCAATTTTGGCATAGTTCTGTGCGTAATCTTCAAACACCATTCGCGTTTGACGAATCAGGGCCTCCGTGGTGACGGTGGAACGATACGGGAGCGTTTCTGCTTTTGTCACCTCAGCCTCCAGATAGGGTACTTCCTGGGTGACCTTTTCAAGGCTGGCGCGATAAAGGCCTTCCGCAAACAGGCGCACACCTTCTTCCGAATGGCGGATGACCTGCTTGATCCTTGCCACCACACCCATTCGGCACAGCTGCTCCTTGGAGGGCTCCCCCTCCTGCAGATCCGTCTGTGCATCTAGAAAAATGAGGTGTTCGCCCTCCATAGCGCCTGCCAAAGCTAAAACGGACTTCTTTCTTCCAATATCAAATTGAATCATCATATTGGGGAAAATCACAAGTCCCCGAAGTGCGAGAACCGGGATTTTCAAATTGGGTGTATTGCTCATGGATATTCCTCCTGTTGAGAAAATGGCTGCCGCACACGGGGCCCCCCGCCTCTATGCAGCAGCCAATCCATTTGCGCGTTACGCAGGTTCCCTGTGACCGCGCTTCTTTTGTAAACTGATTTTAATCTTAACAGGTTTTCTGTCGTTGTCGTACACAAATTGCGGTTCGCCTGTTTTTTTGACGGCTTCTTCTGTTACCACAACTTTTTCGATTGTGTAATCTGTGGGTACGCGGAACATCAAAGGCGTGAGCAAATCTTCCATGATGGCACGCAACCCGCGCGCACCGGTCTTGCGTTCGATTGCTTCGCGCGCAATGGTGTGCAGCGCGCCGTCAGTAAATTCCAGTTCGACCTTATCAAGCTCAAAAAGCTTTTTGTACTGGCTCACAAGACAATTTTTCGGCTCGGTGAGAATTTGTACGAGCATATCCTCACTGAGGCCTTCCAGGGATGCAATCACAGGAAGGCGGCCAACCAGTTCCGGAATCAAGCCGTATTTCACGAGATCATGCGGGACGACATCTTTCATCCAATCCAGCGTTTCGAGTTCTTCTTTGCTGTGAACCTCACCGCCAAAACCAAGCGAAGAGGAAGCAGAGCGCCGCTCAATGATTTTATTCAAACCATCAAACGCACCGCCGCAGATGAACAGAATGTTTGACGTATCGATCTGAATAAACTCCTGCTGCGGATGTTTCCGGCCGCCCTGCGGCGGAACATTTGCAACCGTACCTTCCAAAATTTTCAGAAGTGCCTGCTGTACACCTTCACCACTGACATCGCGCGTGATGGAACGGTTTTCCGATTTGCGGGAAATTTTATCAATTTCATCAATATAAATGATGCCATGCTCCGCTGCTTCCACATTGAAATCGGCCGCCTGAATCAGGCGAAGCAAAATATTTTCCACGTCTTCGCCCACATATCCTGCCTCCGTAAGTGTGGTGGCATCGGCAATGGCAAACGGCACATCCAGAATTTTTGCAAGCGTCTGTGCCAGCATTGTTTTGCCTACGCCGGTGGGGCCGAGCAGAAGAACATTGCTCTTGGAAAGCTCCACGTCATTAGACTTTCCGAAATAAATGCGCTTATAGTGGTTGTAAACAGCAACAGAAAGAGCAATCTTGGCTCTTTCCTGCCCAATCACATACTCATCGAGCTGACGCTTGATTTCTTCCGGCTTCGGCAGCGTCTTAACGGGGCCATCTTGTTCGCGGGTCTGCTTGCGGTTGTACATGCCGCTCTCATCCTGCAGAACAGAAACGCACAGATCGACGCATTCGTCGCAGATATACACGCCGGGCCCGGCAATCAGCCGTCCGACTTCACTCTGCGATTTTCCGCAGAAGGAGCAGCAGACATTCCGCTCACGTGTCTCATCGTTATTAGACATTTCTTATCACCAACCCATTTCTCTAGAGGTATATCCGGTGGGCTCTCCTGTGTCAGCGTTTGTCAATGATTTTATCAATCAAACCATATTCAAGCGCTTCCTGGGCCGTCATAAAATTGTCGCGCTCCGTGTCGCGCATGATCGTTTCCAGGGACTGACCGGTACGCTCCGCGAGAATTTCATTCAAGAGTTGTTTTTTCTTCGTAATATAATTGGCGTGGATCATAATATCCGTGGCCTGGCCCTTTGCGCCACCGCTCGGCTGGTGAATCATGATATCGCTGTTCGGCAGGGAAAGGCGTTTGCCCTTTGCGCCTGCCGCAAGCAGGAAGGCGCCCATGCTGGCCGCCATTCCCATGCAAATGGTGGATACATCACACTTAATGTACTGCATGGTGTCATAAATCGCCATACCGGCTGTCACAGACCCGCCGGGACTATTGATATACAAGCTGATATCTTTGCTCGGATCCTGTCCCTCGAGGAACAGAAGTTGTGCCACGACGAGGCTGGAGGTTACATCATTGACCTCGTCCGTCAGCATAATAATTCTGTCATTCAGCAGACGGGAGAAAATGTCGTACGAACGCTCGCCGCGGCTTGTTTGTTCAATTACATATGGGACTAAATTGCTCATGATTACCGCTGCCTTTCCGTGCTCCGGGAAAGAGCACTTTTTCTTTGAATCTACACGCGGGCCGTTCCTTCCCGCAGGATAGAACGGCCCGGCGTGCAGCGCCTTCCAAATTGAAAAGCCATGCTTTCATCTTTGGCCGGCAGAATATAATTTATACAGGGATGAGAAGACTTATTCCGCCTTCTCCTCCGCTTTCTCAGTGATCACGGCGTTGTCGCGCACAATGGACATAGCCTTTTCCACAGCGACATCCTTCGCAAGGTCTTCCTGCGGAATGAGTTCCTTCACCTTTTCGGTTTCCATGCCATAGTTCTTTGCGATCTTGTCATATTCAGCGTTGAGTTCTTCCTCGGAAGGCTGAATGTTCTCGAGAGAAGCAATCTTCTCCAGAGCAAGACGCACCTTCACCTGGCGCTCCGCCTGGGGACGGAAGGAATCACGCAGGGCCTTGGTATCCATGCCGGTGTACTTCATGTACGTGTCAAGGTTCAGGCCCTGGGACTGCAGGCGGTAAGCAAAGTCACGAACGTCTTCATTGATGCGGTTTTCATACATGGCCTCCGGGATTTCACCCTGCACCAGCTCCGCCAGCTTGTCAATCAGGGCATTCTCGACTTCGTTCTTGGAACGGTTTTCCGCGGATTCCGTGAGCTTGGAGCGAATGTCGGCTCTGTAGGCTTCCACCGTGTCGAAATCGCTGACGTCCTTTACGAAGTCATCGTCTACCTCGGGCAGCTCCTTCACCTTGATCTCATGCAGCTTGATCTTGAAAACAGCGTCCTTCCCGGCCAGCTCGGAAGCATGGTAATCCTCAGGGAACTTCACGTTGATCTCAAACTCTTCACCTGTCTTGTGGCCAACAATCTGATCCTCAAAACCGGGGATAAACGTGTTGGAGCCAAGATTCAGCGTCGCATTTTCAGCCTTGCCGCCCTCGAATGCGGTGCCGTCCGTGAAGCCCTCATAATCGATCACTGTGATGTCACCGTTCTGAGCCTCACGATCCTCAACCGTAACCATTCTGGAGTTGCGGTCCTGCACACGTCTGATTTCAGCGTCAACGTCTTCTTCCGTGACATTCACAGGCGTCTTTTCCACTGCAATGCCCTTGTAGTTCTCGATCGCCACCTCAGGCTTGGTGGTGATGGTTACCTTGAAATGCAGGCCGTCTTTGCCGGCGGAAACAAGGTCAAAATCCACCTTGTCGTCCACATACTCGACTCCCGCTTCCTTTACGGCCTCCTCAAGAGCGGAGGGGTACAGGGCATTGATCGCATCCTCATAGAAAACCTGGCTGCCGTAAACCTTTTCCACGAAAGCGCGGGGGGCTTTGCCCTTGCGGAAGCCGGGAATCGTAATCTTTTTATTTTCTCTGCGATAAACCTGCTCAACAGCCTTTTCAAACACGTCGCCGGGCAGCTCGATTTCCAATTGATAACGGTTGGGGGCAACCTGATTGCTAGACTTCAGACTCATTTTTATTTCCTCCTGCAAAATTGCAAATTATCTTGATAATTATAGCATATGGATTTCAAATATGCCATAGATGACGCAAAATATTTTCCATGAATTTGATGAAAATGGTCCACTTATTCTTGTTCACCGCACCAAAACAGGGGTGAACTGAACGGTATCACACGAAATTAAATGCATTTTTATGCCGCTGTACTCCCCCACCACGGCGCGTTTGGCCGCCTGTGAGCCGTGAATATGGCCAAAATAGCAATCCCGGATGTTCCACTCCTTGAGCACGTTCAGGATCTCCTCGCAGCGCTGATCGTCATAAAGCGGCGGGTAATGCAGGAAAACAACGGGCCGCAGGCCGAGCGATTCTGCTTCCTTCAGAGACGTGGTAAGGCGTCCTACTTCGCGGTTCACAATTTTTTGATCCTCTGGTGTTTCTGCGTTGTAGAGCCATCCGCGTGTGCCGCAGACAGCGATCTCACCCACGGGAACAGCACTGTTGTGCACAATGGAGAGCGTAGAAAAACCGCGATCCGTTAAGTAAGTTTCAATTTTTTTCCTTGTGCTCCACCAGTAGTCGTGGTTGCCTTTGAGCAGCAGCTTTTTTCCGGGCAGGCGATCCAGATAAGCAAAATCCAGATCCGCGTCCTCCAGCTTCATGGCCCAGGAGATATCCCCTGCTATTACAACGGTGTCCTGCGGGGTGACGAGAGCATTCCAGTTCTTTGTCAGGCGTGATACATAATCGTTCCAGCCCGGGAACACATCCATCGGTTTTTTTCCGTCGAGGGAAAGATGCAGATCGGCGATGGTATAGACGGCCATCGGATCACACCAGCATCGAAAGAACGGTGTCCGACATCCCGCTGACAGGGCAGCTTCCGGTGAACCGGATCGCTTTTCCACGCAGCGCCTGAATCGGCTCGGGTACAGGGGCACCCGTCATAGCGGCAAGCTCGTCCACACAGGCGAAATCGTCTCCCAAGGGCTTTTCCCCTGTCAGGGCTTCCAACACGCCGGACGCAAATTTGTAGGGGCTGGCTGTGGATACCAGAACAGCAGGCGTTTCCAGATCCTTCGTTTCCTCCACATACTGATCATAGACATGGACAGCCACAGCTGTGTGCGGATCACAGACATAGTGCTCCGTTTCATACATGGAACGGATGGAAGCTTTTGTATTCTCATCGTCGCAGAATCCGGCCCAGAAGAGCGAGCGGATTTTCTCCAGCGTAGAAGCGTCGACCACATATCGTCCGGAGGCTGCCAGTTCCTTCATCCAGGCGGCAACCTGTGCGCTGTTTCCTCCGGTCAGATGGTAAAGCAGCCGTTCCAGATTGCTGGACACCAGAATGTCCATGGAAGGTGAGAGCGTGGCATGGAAGGGGCGATTCTTATCATAAACGCCTGTGCGCAGGAAGTCCGTGAGGACATTGTTGGCATTGGAAGCACAGATCAGGCGATGGATGGGAAGCCCCATCTCTTTGGCATAGTATGCGGCCAGAATATTACCGAAGTTCCCTGTGGGAACGGTGACGTTGATTTCTTCACCGGGGCGATCCATCTCTCCCGTGGCAATCAGATCGCAATAGGCAGAAAAATAATAGACAATCTGAGGCAGCAGGCGCCCCCAGTTGATGGAATTGGCGCTCGAGAACATCATGCCGTGTTCTTCCAGCTTTGCTTTCACGGCGGGGTCGGTAAAGATGCGCTTTACGCCCGTCTGTGCATCGTCAAAATTACCTTCAATGGCGCACACAGCCACGTTGCTTCCTTCCTGCACCTGCATCTGACGCTTTTGCATATTGCTCACGCCGTGCATGGGGTAAAATACAAGAATGCGGGTGCCTGGCACATCGCGGAAGCCTTCCAGCGCTGCTTTTCCCGTGTCTCCAGAAGTGGCAACCAAAATCACCGCCGTGCGGGGATTTCCTGTTTTGTGAAGAGAACGGGTCAGCAAATGCGGCAGCATCTGCAGCGCCATATCTTTAAAGGCGCAGGTCGGCCCGTGCCACAGTTCCAAAATATAAAGGTTCTTTTGACCTTTCTGCTGAAGAGACAACGGAGCGGGAGAATTACCGGAAAATTTTTCTTTGGCATACGCCGCATTTGCACAGGAGAGGAGCTCCTCTCTGGTGAATTCGGGCAAAAAGTCCGACATGATGCGGGCAGCCCGCTCCGGATACGTACAGTGTGACAGCCGAATCAGATCTTCATGCGTATATCGCGGCAGAGATTCGGGCACATAAAGCCCACCGTCCGCGCTGATTCCTTGGGAAATGGCCTGCGAAGCGCTCACACGCTCGCGGTCATTCCGTGTGCAACGATACATCAAAAGGAACAGCCTCCTTATTCATTGACAGAAGGATATCCTTCTGCCGCTTTCCTCTTATTCTATCCGATTCCTTCCGTTGTGTCAAAGCTTGCGGAAAAATTGACAGGCATTTTCGAAAAAAATCTTTTGGATCATCTCTTCAGAACAGCCTTGCCGGCTGAAAAATGCTGCAATTTTTTCCATGGACTGTACGCCGGAGATGCCATTTGGAAGCGGCGTACCGTCGAAATCACTTCCCATGGCCAGGACATCTTCCCCGCCCAGGGAGAGAAAATGCTCTGCATGGCGATACAGGTCTTCGATTCCGGCGTTTCCGCCATTGCGGAGAAAATCCGGGCAGAAATTTAATCCAACCAAACCACCCCGATCCCGTATCAGGCAGAACTGTTCATCCGTCAGATTGCGCGGATGGCTGCAGAGCGTGCGGGAATCAGAGTGGCTGGCCACAAGCGGCCCGCTCGTCTGTTCCGCAACGGCATAAAACAGGCGCTCGCTTGCGTGAGAAAGATCGATTGCTATGGAAAGCCGTTCCATTTCACGCACAGCCTCACGGCCGAATGCCGTAAGCGTGCCGGGAGCCCGCACACCGCCGCCAAGCTCATTGACGCCGTTCCAAGTTAGCGTAATCATGCGGACGCCCCGTCGGTGCAGATGGCGGAGCTGTTCCAGACTTCCCCGCATGGCTGCGCCGCTTTCCACCGTTAAGATAGCGCCGCATTGGCCTTGGGAAAGGCGGTCGATCTGTTTCCTATCCCTCACAAGCACGATCTCGGGATGCAAGGAGGCTTCGCGTTCCAGCAAATCTGCGGCATCGTCAAATAAGCGGGATGCACTTTCGCCGCGCTTGTTATCAGGAATAAAAACGGCAAAGCACTGCACCCACGGAAAATAGGCAAGTCCCCGTTCCACAGAGAGCTGCAGATCGTTTTGAAAAAGACTTTTTCCCTTTGTCAAGCATTCCAGCAATGTGTCGCAGTGCAGATCAAACAGTTTCAATGCCAATCGCCTCCCTGAAATGCATTTTCAATGTGTGTGATCCGGTATCGGCCATTTTCTTCCCTTACAAGGCCAAGCACATCAAAGCGTGGCTGCAGAGAGGATGGAAACCTCATCAGGTAGAGCAAAGCTGTGCGGATAATACGCCTTTGTTTTTGAGGCGTGACGGCTTCCAGCGGAGACACCGGGGAACCTTCTTTCCGTTCCTTGATTTCCGCGAAAACAAGATAAGATTCCTTTTGGGCGATGATATCTATTTCTCCACCCTTCACACGATAATTGCGCTCCAGAATGCGGTAGCCTTTTTGTTCGAGAAAAGAAGCAGCAGCCTGTTCTCCCTCTTTTCCTTCCTCATAGCTTCTGCCCACGCTGTAGTTCCTCCGGTGCCAGAATTTTCTTCAGAAAACTTTTGCGATGAATAGGACAGGGACCATATTTCTTTAACAGTTCCACATGCAGCTTGGTTCCATATCCTTTGTGTTTTGCAAATTGATATTGTGGGTAAAGTCGGTCTATTTCTACCATATAGCGATCCCTGCTGACTTTGGCCAGTATGGAGGCTGCGGAGATGCTGGCGGAAAGAGAATCCCCCTTTATGATGGGTTCCCCCGGGATTGGCAGGGGCGGCATGCGGTTCCCATCTATCAAAGCGTATTCAGCGGCTGGATGCAATCCTTCCACTGCACGCCGCATGGCAAGAAACGTGGCCTGCAGAATATTTACCTCATCGATTTCCTGTTCGCTTGCGCTGGCCACACACCAGGCAGCCGCCTGGCTGCAAATGGCGTCGTAGAGAGATTCACGCTTTTTTGCCGAAAGCTTTTTGGAATCGTCAAGGCCGGGGAGATCAAACCGTTCCGGCAGAAGAACGGCTGCGGCATACACGGGCGCTGCCAGCGGACCGCGTCCAGCTTCATCCACACCGCACACAAATTGATATCCTTTTGAGTGGGCACGTGCTTCATAGATCAGGTGCTCTGCTTCGCTCATTGGTTATCCTCCGCTTTTTCCAGCGTGATGTGTCCCAATCGCGCGCTTCTGAATTCGTCCAGCACGGCAGCTGCAGCTCGCTCCGTATTGATGACGCCGCCTGACATCAGCATACCGCGCTTTCTTCCGATTTCCTCTAGAATTTCATCTCCGCGTTTTCCTGGCAGAAAACCGTCGTCCAGCCGGTAACGTTCGCAGAGAGCCTGGGGATAGGAAACAACAAGCGTTTCCAGGAGACGGCCGGCCAATCGTTCCGTGTCTATTACTTCATCCTTGACTGCGCCGGTAAAAGCCAGGTGCTCACCCACAGTTTTGTCTTCAAATTTTGGCCAAAGCACGCCGGGTGTGTCCAGCAGTTCAAACCCTTTGCCAATGGTGAACCATCGGTTTTCCCTCGTGACACCGGGCCGATCAGCAACAGCAGCTTTTCCTCCCCGGCACAGCTTGTTGATCAGGGAAGATTTTCCCACATTCGGGATGCCGACCACCATCACGCGGATGGTGCGGCCCACCATCCCCTTCTCTTCCCAAACGGCTATTTTATCGTGCAAAACCTCCCGCACAAGCGGAATAAAGCCATTCAGACCCTTTCCGGAACGGCAGTCAACCGCCACGGCAGGCGTTCCCTGCGCGCGGTAGCGCTGCAGCCATTTTTTTGTTTCAGCGGGATCTGCCATATCGCTCTTGTTCAAAAGGATCACACGCGGTTTTCCCTGAATCAGCTTGTGCAGAACAGGGTTCCTGCTGGAAACAGGGACGCGTGCGTCCACAATTTCTGCAACGGCATCTACCAGGCGAATAGATTTCTCAATCTGGCGCTTGGTGCGCGTCATGTGGCCGGGAAACCATTGAATGGAAACGGCTTCCATATCCTGCGGCATTTTATCGTTTTGGCGGTTCATCCGCTCTCAGCCTTTCTTTTAAGTGATTTTTCCGAATCGGTCAAAGGGGAACAAAATCCACTCAGCCTTTCCCATGATATACCGTTCATCCACCATGCCCACATCCTTGCTGCGGCTATCGTTGGAAACGGCGCGGTTATCTCCCAAGACAAACACGTGCCCGGTCGGAACGATCAAAGGGAAGGTGTAGTCGGAGGGCTGTGTGGTGGTTCCGTTCTCCAGGTAAGCGCTTTCATCCAGCATTTTCCCGTCCACATACACCGTCCCCGTATCAAAATCGATATCAACCGTCTGTCCCTCCGTGGCAATCACGCGCTTGATGATGGGCTGCGTGAGTCCCTGTGTCCTGGTGATGACAATGACGTCTCCCTCCTGCGGTTCATGAAACAGCATGGAGATTAGGACACGATCGTTTGATTGCAGAGAAGGAAGCATGGACGGCCCGCTGACGTTGACCACACGGAAGAAAAAAGTGAAGACGATCGCCAGAATGATGACTGCAAAGACGAGGGATTCCATCCACTCGTAGCAGTTCAGGATAAACGGGCCGATGTGGCTCTGCTTCTGTGGCTTTCGATGTGCGGCGTTTCCCAACAAGGCCGGTTCCCTCCTTCGTCAGGTCAATTTCCTCCAAAAGAAAACAACACTTTTCCAATCACGTAGCGTACATCTATCATTCCCAGATCGGAGGAACGGCTGTCGGTCGAAAACTCACGATTGTCGCCCAACACAAAGACACACCCTTCGGGAACGGTTTGGGGGAACGAAAGATCATAGCTGTAAGTTTGGGGGTACGCAAGGTAGCTGCTCTCATCCAGCGGAATACCGTCCACCAGCACGGTACCGGAGCCATCCAGATCCACCGTTTGTCCTTCTGTTGCAATGATGCGTTTGATCACAAATTCCTGAAGCGGCGTGTGCGTGGCGTCGATCACCACTACATCGCCTGCGCTGGGCTGGTAGCCAATTGCCTGAACAATGACGCGTGTTCCTTCCGTGTAAGTGGGCAGCATGGAACTTCCCTTCACCTCGTTGACACGCAGAAGGAACGTGAAAATCAGCATAGCGATGATAATCGCTGTCCCCAATGCCTCCAGCCATTCATAAATAGCCTGCACTTTTTTGGAGAGGCCTGATATACGGGTTTCTGTCTCATTCTCCATATGGCATTCCTTCCTTCCCGCTGCTTTGGTAGATAAAGAAAAAAGGGACATGAACATGTCCCTTTTCCCATGCGGTCGATTATTTAATCTGCTCTTTGACCTTCGCAGCCTTGCCGATTCTATCACGCAGGAAGTACAGCTTCGCTCTGCGCACACGGCCTTTGCGGACCACCGTAACGCCCTTTACATTCGGGGAATGGAGGGGGAACACTCTCTCCACACCGACGCCATAGGAGATACGGCGGACGGTGAACGTCTCCGAGATACCGCTGCCCTTACGAGCAATCACGGTGCCCTCAAAAACCTGGATTCTTTCGCGCTCGCCCTCGCGGATGTTCACGTCAATTCGAACGGTGTCGCCAATGTCGAACTGAGGAATCTCCGTCTTTACGGAATCCTGGGAAATCAACTTCAATGCATCCATTTCTTTTCCTCCTAGTTTTCAGACATTCATGCCCTTTGTATCTTCTCGTTGGCAGAGGACTGTCCGCTTCAATGTCACGGCATAACCGGGCATTAACCCCCACTGGCAGGCCAGCGGTACCTGAAATGCTTATATATGATACCACAGAACGCATTTTTCCGCAAGAGGCAAATTACCGGTTTATTCAAATAATTTGCGCTCCGCATCGTACAAACCGGTGCGGGCCGCTTCGCACAGGAAAGAGGCTCCCTGCTGGTGCTCCAATGCATCCGTCAGCAAATAGGGTGAAATGTTTTTTTCGCTGCCTGCCGGCAAAAAGGCGGAAATACGCACGGTGTTTTCCTCCACTGTGAAAGAGGTTTCTGCCAGATACGGCTTCAAATCAAAATGGATCATGCCGCTTTTTGTGTGCTTGCTCACGGGAATTTCCGGCTGCGAAAGCAAGGCGCTGCATTGCTGCGCCAGCAGGTCTATATCCCCGTTTTCCGGTTCCAACACTAACTCGTAGGAAGCCCAGGTGATTTTACCGGGCTTCATGACCGGTTCGGTCACAGAAAGCACAGGAAGCGTACCGGGCAGTGTGCGTGAAAGCCGTTCCCGCACCTCCTCCATGGTGATCTGTGTTTCATCAATTTTAATGTCCAGCGCCTCTCTTCTCCCTTCAATGCCGAGAGGCAGCGGAAGGGCAAACACCATGTGGGCTCTTGGGTTAAAGCCCTGTGTATACCACAGAGGAATTTTGGCGCGGTGAATGGCGCGCGCCATGCAGTGCGTCAAATCCAGATGAGAGATATAGCGGGCTGCGCCTCTTTTTTGAAACCAGATTCTAACGGTTTTCATAGCAGATCCCTCCCTGGAAGCATGCAGCGCCGCAACCCGAGCAGGCCTCCCTGCAGTTTGGCGTCACCTGCGCGGCATATGCCCGCTCGCATTCACTGCGGAAAAAATCCTTTGTCACACCGTAATCAATGTGATCCCAGGGCAGGATCTCGTCGAAGTTACGGCGGCGGTTGGCGTAAAATTCCGGTTCCACGCCGCAGTCGGCAAAGGCGCGCCGCCAGCGCTTGAGTGAGAAATAATCATTCCAGCCGTCAAATTTGCAGCCCAATTCATGGGCACGCAACAGTACCGGGCCCAGGCGACGATCCCCTCTGGCAAACACCGCTTCCATGAAGCTGGTGTCGGCATCATGGTAATGGCAAGTAATCTTTTTCGTCTTTACGGATTGTACCAGGTGCTGCTGCTTTTCGTGCAACGTCTCAATGGTGTCCTGCGGTTCCCACTGGAAGGGGGTGAACGCCTTGGGCACAAAGCCGGAAGCACTCAGCGTGACAGAAACGCTCTTCCCCTTTCTCCGTGCCGGGTTGGTATAATACAGGTCTACCACTTTTTGTCCCAGCTCCGCGATGCCGGCCACATCTTCCATCGTCTCCGTCGGCAGGCCGAGCATGAAATACAGCTTCACGGAATTCCATCCGCCCGCAAAGGCGGTGGATACGGTGCGCATCAGCTCGTCTTCGTATACATTCTTGTTGATCACATCGCGCAGCCGCTGTGTGCCGGCTTCCGGAGCAAAAGTCAACCCGCTGCGGCGCACAGAACGGATTTTGTCCATAATCTCAGTGGAGAAATTGTCTACACGCAGAGATGGAAGAGAAATGCCTGTTTTTTCTTCCTTTGTCCATGTCAACAGCTGGTCGAGCAGTTCATTGAGTTTGGAATAATCGCTCGTGCTCAGCGAGGAGAGAGAGATTTCATCATATCCTGTGGTAGCGCAGAGATCGCGGCATTGCTTGTCAATCACACTTACTGATTTTTCGCGCAGAGGGCGGTACAGAAAACCGGCTTGGCAGAACCGGCAGCCACGGATACAGCCGCGGAACACTTCTGCAACGGCGCGGTCATGTACAATTTCAATGAAGGGCACAATAAAACTTTCCGGGAAATAGGATTCGTCCATGTGGAGCATCAGGCGTTTGCGCACTTTGGCCGGCGCACCGTCAAGCGGCTCAATGGCGGAGATCAAACCGTCTTCCCCATAAGATACTTTGTAAAGAGAAGGAACATAGACGCCGGGAATCTGTGCTGCCTCCCGCAGGAACGTTTCTTTCGAGGACCCCTTCTGCTTGTGTTCACGGTAAAGACGCACCAGCTCGCAGTCAACCTCTTCTCCTTCGCCGATGAAAAAGAGATCAACAAAATCAGCCAGCGGTTCCGGGTTGCAGGCACAAGGGCCGCCTGCAACCACAAGGTGTTCAAGTCCCTTTCGCTCTGCAGCCAACAGAGGGATACCGGCAAGATCAAGCATGTTGAGCACATTGGAATAGCTCAGTTCATATTGCAGGGTGAAACCGATGATATCAAACTCTGAGAGCGGATCGCCGCTTTCCAGTGCGTACAATGGTATGCTATGGTCGCGCAGCTGTGCTTCCATGTCAACCCAGGGTGCAAAAACGCGTTCACACCATACACCGTCCATGCGGTTCAGCACACCGTAAAGAATTTTCATGCCGAGGTGGGACATGCCCACTTCATAAATATCAGGAAAACAAAATGCAAAGCGCACGTCGACACCTGCTTTGTCCTTGACAATGCTATTCAGTTCCCCGCCTGTGTACCGGGCGGGTTTTTGTACCTTTAGAAATATTTTTTCAAGGCCGGAACTCATTCTTTCTCTCCTGTCCAATCAAACATGTCCGTTCTTTTCACAGGCGGCAGGACCGCTGTGTGATGACCTGTCTGTTATTATAACGGACTTCCGTGTGGATTGCAAACCCTTTTCCCGTTTTCGCATTACAGGAACCGCCCGTCTTTGAGCAGAAACAGTGCGAGATAACAGGCCGCCAAAAGCAGGGAAATATTTCCGCGAGACTGAAACAGCAACCAAAACCCGGCGCAGGCCAGCGGGAGAAGAACGAAAAAGGAGAGAAGAAAGACAAACCGCTCCGCTTTCCCGGCATCCCAGAAGACACAAAGGACAGCGTAAAGACATTGGCCGCCGTCAAGCGATTCTATCGGCAGCAGATTGAAGACGGCAAGCAGCAGATTACCCTGAAAAAAAACAGAGTCCTGTTGGTGAATGATCAGGCAGAGTACACAACAGCATAGGTTGGCAAGAGGTCCGGCAAGAGAGAGAAGCGCATCCTGCCAATATGCGGCTCGAGGGCGTTGTCTGCACACCAGATCGATCCCGAACGCCGTGATACGGACGGAACGGATGGGCACTTTTTGCACAAGGATAGCTAGAAAATGTCCTGCTTCATGGCAAATTGCCGCTGCGAGACCCGGCAGGACAACATGCTGCCGATCCCAAAATAGGAGAAAGGCCAGCAGGGCAAAAAATAGGTAATCAATGGACACACGGCGTCCGCAGAGAGAAAAAGTCACGGCGCATCACTGGAGGATGGTTCCGGCTCTGAGGGGGCAGAAGAAACAGAAAAAAGATTCCAGGATTGAAGATCTATTTCTCCCCAGTTCTGTTCCAAAAGGATACTGTTGTTCAAATGTTCCAAATACCAGGCGCGGATCTCCTGGTAAATACTGCCATCCGTTAGGCGTAGGATTAGGGCGGCCAGAAGTACGGCACAGCAGGTGCAAACCTGAACAGCAAGCACCAGGTGGCCGCCTCCCGGTTTTTTGACGGGCTTTGCCTCATGTTTTGGCTTCGGCCGTCTGTACCGCCTGGGCCTGCGCATTTCATGCGTCCTTTCATCCCATTCAGACTGCCGTGTGGATTCCAAATTATCGTACATATAAATTCCTCCCCCGTTTTGCTGGATCAAGACTATTGCCGTCTGTTATGATATATGCAGATAGTGGGAAAGAAAGTCCAATAGTAACCCACCAGCGAAGCTGGTGGTTCTTCAGAAGCGGGCAAAGCCCTAAAATACTAGCCACGCCTAAAGGCGTTGGTACGGTCTGCCACCTGCGAAAGAATATTACTTGCTACCCGTAAACGGGTCTATGTATTCTTTAAGCGTCATCTGATCCTCAATCTGATCTTCTTTGAGTTGGTTTTGGATATACTCCGCAATCTTCTTTGCGTTCTTACCTGCTGTATCGACATAGTATCCACGGCACCAAAACTGCCTGTTTCCATATTTGTACTTCAAATTGGAATGTCTCTCGAAAATGATCAGACTGCTTTTCCCTTTGAGAAAACCTACGAAACTGGAAACACTCATCTTGGGTGGTATTTCCACCAGCATGTGGATATGATCCGGACACACTTCCGCCTCTACTATTTTCACTTGTTTCCAATTGCATAATTCTCTCAATATTTTCCCTATTTCCACACGGTTTTCTTTGTAAAAGATTTTTCTGCGATACTTCGGCGCAAATACGATATGATATTTGCAGTTCCATGTTGTATGTGCTAAACTATTCTTGTCATTAGGCGTCATGCCTTTTGTCCTCCTTTTGATACTTTAGTGCAGTTGGCAGACCGCATCTTTATTGTATCAAAAGGAGTTTTTATTTCCTATGCAACGCTAAAGCTTTTTGAGAACTCCCCGGCACAGCCGGGGGTTTTCGGTACACAAAAAGAGCAGGTGCGGCATGGTACCGCACCTGCTCGGAAGCATCAAACTTTATTCCGTTTTCGCCTTGCCGCGAATATAGGCGTCAATGGATTTGGCAGCGCGCTTGCCTCCGCCCATCGCCAGAATCACGGTTGCGGCGCCGCTCACGGCATCGCCTGCCGCATAGACGCCAGGCAGCGAGGTTGCGGTCGTTTCCTCGTCCGCCACAATGCAGCCGCGGCGGTTGACCTCAAGGCCGGCTGTGCTGGAGGGGATCAGCGGGTTCGGGCTGTTGCCGATGGCGATGATGGCGCAGTCCACGGGCAGTTCGAAATTGGACCCCTTCTTTTCGATCGGGCGGCGGCGGCCGGAAGCATCCGGTTCACCGAGTTCCATTTCCACACACTCAATGGAGCAGACACGGCCGTTTTCATCACCATGGATTGCCACGGGGTTCGTCAGAAGGCGAAACTCAATGCCTTCCTCTTTTGCGTGGTGGATTTCCTCGGCACGTGCGGGCATTTCCTTTTCACTGCGCCGATACACGATGTACACATTCTCCGCACCCAGGCGCTTGGCTGTGCGGGCGGCGTCCATGGCCACGTTTCCACCGCCCACGATGGCTGCGTTCTTCGGGCGGATGATGGGGGTATCATATTCCGGCCGGTAAGCCTTCATCAGGTTGACGCGGGTGAGGAATTCGTTCGCGGAATAGGCGCCGACAAGACCTTCGCCGGGGATGTGCATAAAATTGGGGAGCCCGGCGCCGCTGCCAATGAAGATGGCTTCAAAGCCGTCCGCAAACAGTTCGTCCAGCGTCAGAACCTTGCCGATCACCATGTCGGTCAGAATGGTAACGCCTTTTGCACGCAGGCCGTCAATCTCCTTCTGCACAATTTCCTTCGGCAGACGGAACTGCGGAATGCCATACATAAGGACACCGCCTGCCGTGTGCAGCGCTTCGAACACCGTGACCTCGTATCCCATGTTGGCAAGGTCACCCGCGCATGTCAGACTGGCGGGACCGGCGCCGATCACGGCGACCTTATGGCCGTTGGAGGCAGGCCTGGCGGGCGTTTCCTGACTGTGAGCCATGTGCCAGTCGGCGACAAACCGCTCCAGACGGCCAATGCCGACCGGCTCGCCTTTGATGCCGCGCACGCATTTGCTCTCACACTGCGTTTCCTGAGGGCACACACGGCCGCAGACGGCAGGCAGCGACGTGGCCGTTGTAAGCACCTGATACGCTTCCTCAAACTCACGGTTTGCCACGTGGGCAATGAAATCCGGAATGGGAACCATCACAGGGCAGCCGCTTACGCAGGGCTTGTTTTTGCAGTGCAGGCAGCGCTGAGCTTCGCTAACGGCCATCTCTTCCGTATATCCAAGAGCAACCTCTTCAAAATTGTGATTCCGCACGTCCGGCTGTTGTTCCGGCATCGGCGTCTTTGTCATCGTCATATTCGGCATTTCTTTTCCCCCCACTTACTTCTCGGCTTGCTGCATCAAACGGCAGTTGAATTCCCGTGCCGATTCGCGTTCCATCTCCGCGTAGGTTCTGGAGCGCTTCATAACCTCATCAAAGTCCACAAGGTGTCCGTCAAAATCAGGCCCATCCACGCAGGCGAACTTTGTTTCACCGCCCACGGTCACACGGCAGCCGCCGCACATGCCCGTGCCATCAATCATGATACTGTTCATGCTGATAATAGTTTTGATTCCGTATTCTTTTGTCAGATTGCAGACGGCTTTCATCATGGGAAGCGGGCCGATGGCTACAACGAAATCATATTTGGCGCCAGCTTCGATGTTTTTTTTCAGGGCATCCGTGACAAAACCTTTGTTCCCGTTGGAACCGTCATCTGTCATCAGATAAAGGTTATCGCTGGCAGCACGCATTTCGTCTTCCAGAATGATGATATCTTTGTTGCGGAAGCCGGCAATCATGTCGACTTTTGTGCCGAGATTGTGCAGGGCCTTGGCCTGCGGATACGCAATGGCACAGCCCGCACCGCCGCCGATGACAGCGGCATAGCGGTAACCTTCCAGCTCAGAGGGCTTGCCGAGAGGACCGATGAAATCCAGAATGCTGTCGCCCTCGTTCAGCGTATCGAGCAGCATGGTTGTTTTGCCAACCTTCTGAAAAATAATATCGATTGTTCCCGCTTCTCTGTCATAATCGGCAATGGTCAGCGGAATTCTCTCTCCATACTCATTAACGCGCAGAATAATAAACTGTCCGGCCTGTGCTTTATGAGCGATATAGGGCGCAGCAATGCGCATTTGGGTCATACTGTCGTTCAGGCGCTTTTTTTGCAAGATTTGAAACATTTCCTGATTCCCCCCGTGATATGGATCTACCGTAGTATTTCTATTATAAGGGCAAGCTGGTCATTTTGCAAGATCCTTTCATAAAAAACCCTGTGTTCCTTTACCCTGTGAAAGAAAAAAGCAGAAAATGATACAAAACAGGAAAAAAAGAGAATCGTTTTGAAGGATTTGTTTCGTTTTCCTTCAAAAAAGCAAGAGCAATCACCAATTCGGGCATTGTTGTATAGTATGGATTGCAAGGAAGGAGGATGGCTGCTGATGAGAAGAAAACCCTGCTGCAAATTTCCCTGCAGGCCAAATTATCTGATTGCCTTCGGGCTTGGTCTGATGCTCTCCTGTTTCTGTCCCAGCGGGGTTTTGTTTTTTCTGATCTCCGTCATCCTTGTCTGGATCGGGATCAGCCTGCTGCGTTTTCAGTCATGAAGCTTGCCTGCTGGCCGGAGACCGATCAAAATGATTGCTGAGGAAAGGCGGTACATAGGAATGAAAGTTGTTGTGGTAAAAAGCTCAAAGGTCATTGGCTTTTTCCTTCGCAGACTGTTCCATATCAGAAGAGTGGAGGCCTGATCCTGCCTCCTGCCCTGCCGCTGAGAAAGAGCGGCAGGGCTTTTTCTGCATAATCATGCCGTGGGCAGAATACCATTGGGTAGAAACGAAAAAGGGAGGAAGCTTTGTATGGACTATACTGCGGAGAGAAGCCCACTCAGCGCCATGGAGCTTATCTATGACGGATGCCAGGAACAGTCTGTCGATCTGGACCTGACGCTGCCGGATTATTGCCCGGATATCCAAAGAATTTTGAAATGTCAGGTTTATCCAAGAATTCTGGATCGTTCGCTGGCAGGGGATCGCTTGGAGATCAGCGGGATTTATCAGGTTAAGGTCTTTTACCTGGACGCGGATGGGGGTAGTGTTCGCTGCTGTGAGAGCAGCGCGCCGTTTTCCGCTTCCATTCCCCTCAAGCAGCATGCGGAAAAAGGAAGAGTGAAGGCATTTGCACGTGTGGAATATATCAACTGTCGGGCTGCAAGCTCGCGGCGGCTTGATGTGCACGGCTCTTTTTCGATCTGTGCAAAGGTTTTTGTGTGCGCGGACTGTGACGCCGTCTCTTCCTTGAGCGGAGAGGATGTGGAACAGCGCTTCCTCGATGTGCCCTACAGCCGGATGTCGGCGTTTGCTGTGCAGCTTTTTCAGGTGGAGGAGGTCCTGGAGCTCCCCGGAAGCAAACCGGAGGCCGAAACACTGCTTTACAGCTGTGCCGTGCCGGAGCTGCAGGATTACAAGGTCATTCAAAATAAGCTGTTAATCAAAGGGGAGCTCAATCTTCACCTTTTGTATTTATCCGCCGAAGGCAGTTCCATGGAAACGATGGAGTACGCCATACCATTTTCCCAGATGCTTGACTGCGAGGGGATCACGGAGGAAGCACAGAGCGACGTCCGGCTCTCGGTGGTGGGAACGGACGTGCAGATTAAAAACGATTATTCCGGTGGGAAAGTCTTTTTTGATGCCTCAGTCCGCCTTTGCGCCGATGTGACGGCATACGAAACGAGACAGGCAACTGTTGTTTCGGATGCCTATTCCCGCCGCTATGAGATGGCACTGGAGGTCCGGCAGCACATGGTGGAGGAATTGACGGAACTGTTCAGCGACAGTTTACCCACCAGGGCGGTCTTCACCGTGGAGCAGGGAATCTCCAAAGTGCTCGACGTCTGGAGTGAGAGCTGTATCGTATCCTCTGCCGGCCAGGAGGAGGGCAATCTGATATTAAGCGGGAAATACAGCATCTGTATGCTGGCGATTGGGACTGACGGTGCACCCTTCTATTTCGAGAGAACGCCTGAGTTTCAGTACAAGCGCCCAATTGCGGAGAAAGGGACCGTTCGGTGTGATCAGGATGCCTGTATCACGGGGATCAGTTATCGCCTTTCCGCGAATGAGTTGGAAATTAAGGCAGAGATTGCGCTCCAAGGCTCTGTGTTTGCACAGAAAAGCTTCCGCATGGTTGAGGCTGCGCACGCCGATGAGACGAAACCTCGCGAGCAGGATCAGAACGCCTCGCTCGTGCTGTATTTTGCAGAGGAGGGAGAATCGCTTTGGGATATCGCCAGGCTTTACTGTACCTCCATGCAGGCTATTCAGGAGGAAAACCATTTGGATTGCGAAAAAGTTGAGGGAAAAGGCATGATCCTAATCCCCATGCAAGCCAATTGAGGGAGGGAGAACAGTGGAAGATCACAGCATTTACCGGGATATAGCGGAACGCACGAACGGAGATATTTACATCGGCGTTGTCGGTCCTGTGCGGACTGGCAAATCCACCTTTATCAAAAAGTTTATGGACACCATTGTCCTCCCGAACATTGAGGAGGATTTTAAGCGCGGCCGAGCGGTGGATGAGATGCCACAGTCAGCCGCGGGACGAACGATCATGACAACGGAGCCCAAATTTATACCGGAACAGGCTGTCCACGTCAAAATCGATGACTGTGCCGCATTTTCTGTCCGGCTCATTGATTGTGTAGGGTATATTGTGCCCAGTGCGCTCGGCTATATTGAGAACGATCAGCCCCGCATGGTTATGACGCCATGGTATGAAGAACCGATTCCCTTCAATATGGCTGCGGAGATCGGGACCAAAAAGGTGATAACGGAGCATTCCACCATCGGCCTTGTTATCACAACGGACGGCTCCATCAGCGACATTCCCCGAGAAGAATATGAGGAAGCAGAAGAACGCGTGATTGCAGAGCTCAAGGAAATCAATAAACCGTTCATTGTGATTTACAACTGCGTAGAGCCTGACACTGAGGAGGCTTCCGCCGCGGTAAAGCAGCTCTCAGGAAAATATGGCGTTCCTGTGCTGCCGATCAATTGCCTGGAAGCGGATGAGAGGCAGATTCGATCCATTCTGGCGCAAATCTTGTATGAGTTTCCCGTCAAAGAAATCCGCATGAATATACCGAAGTGGGTTTCCGGCTTGGAAAACGAGCATTGGCTGCGTTCCTCCGTCTATGGTTCCATCCAGCAGGCAGCCTCACAGATACAGAAGATTCGGGAAGTCAACGATGCCGTCAGCAAAATTGAGCGGTGTGAATATGTGACGGAAGCTGAAATCTGTGAGATCGATCTCGGAAGCGGTCGCACGCGCATTCAAGTGACTCTTCTCCCCGATCTGTTCTACCGTGTTTTGGGGGAGCGCACCGGCCTGACCGTGCGGGATGAAGGGGAATTGTTGGCGTGCATGATGAATTTTGCAGCCATGAAAAAGCAATATGACAAGATAAAAGACGCCTATGAGGAAGTGCAGAGCACGGGGTACGGTATTGTAATGCCGGGGCTGGAAGAGCTGAGCCTGGAAGAGCCCGAGATCATCCGGCAGGGTGGAAAATATGGCATCCGACTCAAAGCTTCTGCCCCCTCCGTTCACATGATGAAGACACAAATCACAACGGAAGTCACGCCGATTGTAGGTTCGGAGCAGCAGTCACAGGAGCTTGTCGAGTATCTTTTGCGTGAATTTGAGGAAAATCCCGCAAAAATCTGGGAATCCAATATCTTTGGCAAGAGCCTGCATGAGCTGGTTAATGAAGGGCTGCACAATAAGCTGACACGGATGCCTGTGGATGCCCGTGACAAGCTGCGGGAAACGATTGAACGAATCATCAACGAAGGCTGCAGCGGGTTGATCTGCATCATTTTGTGAAAACGATATCCCGTGCCTTTGCGGCTTGACGATTGCTGGCTCTTTTCCCGTTCGAAAAGCATGCTCCGCAGAAGTTTGCCATATGAGCGAAACTGCTATTGTAAAAAAACCGGGAATGCTTGCCTCCCTGTTTGGAGGTCAAAGCATCCCCGGGTTTTTTTATTTCTTTCGAGCAGGTCAGCGCGCAGCCGGCACAATCACAAGGGCCAGCCCGTGGTGTACCGTGATGGAGCACGTTCCTTCTTCTGCAACATTGCTGATACCCATCGGCAATTTGGAAACGGAGGAGAACAGATCATGGCAATCAAGCGGGTAGCGCATGCCTGTATAGCTTACGTTGCACACAGGGCAGGAAAAAGGAAAAACAGAAAACAACGTGCCGGGTTCCTTTTGAAACAGGCGTGTCTCCCCTTCTGTGAGCAGAAACGCCTCCTCGTCTTCCCCGGCAAGAAAAGCATCGCAGCCCTGTTCCCGCAGATATTGCAGCACACACAGGTTCGCATAGGAATGGTCGAGCCGCCCTCCCAGCGCGCCTGCCAGAATAAACCGGCGGAATCCCCGCGCAAGCCCGGCGTTCACGGCTGCAAGCATGTCTGTGTCGTCCTTGCGAGGATTAAGAGGCATAACGGGAAGATCCACCGGCAGAGAACCGGCGTAGGAATCAAAATCACCGACTGCAAGCCGAGGCTTGATTCCGCAGCGTTGGGCAAGCTCCACACCCCCGTCTGCGCATATCACAAAGGCATCATCTGTTAAATAGCGGAGCAGGTAGCGCGGCTCATGCGCTGGAGCAGCTCCGATTACAAAGCAGCATTTCCCTTCTTGTCCCATTCCTTGAGATCTTTCACCTCCTGGTATAAAGCCAGATAATTGTCATGCCGGGAACGACTGATTTTCCCTTCTTCCATTGCCTGCACCACGGCACAGCCCTTCTCGCAGGTGTGCGAGCAGGATGGAAAACGACACTGATCCAGATAAGGACGGAACTCCCGAAAGCAATACGGGAGCTGTTCTTTTTTCACAACATGATACCGTTCCAGCTGGATAGCAGAAAAACCTGGTGTATCAGCCACATAGCCGCCGTCTTCCAGGGCAAAGAGTTCCACTTGCCTTGTGGTATGACGTCCTCTCCCCAGTTTCCGGCTGATTTCACCCGTTTCCAGACCAAGTCTTTCGTCAATCCGGTTGAGCAGAGAAGATTTTCCCACTCCGGAATTCCCGGTGAAGGCGGTTGTTTTCCCCTTTAATACTTCTTTTACTTGCTCGATGCCCTCGCCTGTCACAGAGGAGACGCGAACAACAGGAAAGCCGATCGGTTCATAAATGTCCCGCAACCATTGCACCTGCCCCAAATCCGTTTTTGTAAGAATGAGAATAGGCGCTATCCCCTGATTTTCCGCTGCCGCAATCGTTTTGTCAATCACAAGCGTGTTGGGTGCAGGAGAACAGGAGGCTACCACAATAGCAAGCTGATCCAGATTGGCAATTGGCGGCCTGGTGAGCACATTTTTGCGAGGCATGATTTCCGTGATAACAGCATCCTGATTTTCTTCTGTTTCCAGTTTTACCCGATCTCCCGCCAAGGGTGAAATGGACTGCTTGCGAAACAGCCCTCTTGCTTTGCATTCATACACGGCTTCCCCGGCCTTCACATAGTAGAAACCGCCGATTCCCTTTAGAATCAGTCCATATAATTCTTGTTTCATGATCAATCGTCTGTGGGCGTAATGGGGAACTGCTGGAGCGGATCATCGCTGCTAGCAGGTGGTTCGGAAACAGGCGGTTCAGAGGAGACAACCTCTGGAACAAAGGGATACGACTCCGTCTGTGTCACGGTTCCGGCGCTAAAATCAAGCGTATACACTCTGTATTTTGCCCCATCCAGTTCAATGGTGAGTTCCTGACTGCCCGTTCCCTGGAAGGTCAGGTGATATGTGCCGCCATACGTGGGATTCACAACCTCTTCCTGGACCAGCGTGCCGTCAATATATGCCTTTAGAGGCAGATCATACGTGACGTCTGTCGGCAGATCCACGGTGACGTCGAGCTGCTTTTCACTTTCCTTGCCGGAACTGTACGTGAGATCAACTGCCGTACCCTCGTTCACCTTGGTTCCGGGCAGCGGATAGCAGTCAACGATGATGCCTTCCTCCTGCCCTGTGTCATCGCGCGGCGAGGTTTGGCCCACAGAGAGGCCGGCGTCTACAAGGACCTGGCGCGCCGTTTCCAGCGGCAGGCCAATCAGGTTGGACGGTACCGTCACGGTTGTATCGGAAGGCCCGCTGCTCACATAGACATTGACGGTTGCTCCCTTTGCATAGGAGGAATGGGCAGCCGGATCCGTGCGGATGACGCGTCCTTCCTCTACGGTGTCATCGGCAATTTCAATGAGGTTCGGTACAAAATCGTTGTTGATAAGTGTCGATTCCGCATCCGCACTCAAATAGTTTGAGACATCGGGCACTTCCGCCATCTCGCCTCCCGCATTGACCACGAGCGTCACGGTGGATCCGATGCGAACCGACATGCCGCCCTTCGGATTCTGATCGACAATCATACCGATCGGTTCATCGCCGTCGCTGTGGACCTCCTCTTTTTCAAACACAATATTTCCGGTGAATTGCGGATCGTTGACAACGTCATTGTACATTTGTCCGGTGAGATCTTCCAGATAAAACTCGGTCTCCTCATCCGCTTCACAGCCGTGCAGCAGGGCGGAAATACCGAGCGCAATGGCCACAATCAGAAATGCAACCGCAATACCCGTGATGACGAGTGGTGCAACGCTTTTCTTTTTCGGCCCTTTTTCGGAAACTTCCTCATATTCGTAGTTGTCATTGTAAGCCGGCGGCTCAGCGTTCTTCACCGTGTGAATGGCATCAATATATTTCGTCGGCTTTTCATCCACAAAATATTTGTATTGGAAACTGATGCTGGGATTCCGGCGAAATTCTTCGATGTCATGTAGCATCTCAGAGGCGGATTGATATCGCTGAGAGGTTTCCTTCTGCATGGCCTTCATCGTGATCTCCTCGAGACCTTCGGGAATATCCGGATTGATCTCGCGGGGAGGTTTCGGATCGGCCTGCAGCTGCATGATAGCCACGGAAACGGCGTTGTCTGCCTCGAAGGGCAGACGGCCCGTGAGCATTTCATAGAGCATAACACCCACGGAATAAATATCCGCTTTTTCATCCGTCACATCGCCGCGCGCCTGCTCAGGCGCAATATAATGCACGGATCCGATGGTTTTCCCTGTCATCGTGCGCGTTTCGCTGCGCGAGAAACGGGCAATGCCGAAATCCGTTACTTTGATGGTGCCGTCCTGCAGGAGCATGATGTTCTGCGGCTTGATGTCGCGGTGGACAATGCCCTTTTCGTGGGCATGCTGCAGAGCGCGCAGAATCTGAATGGTGAAGTGGATGGCTTCCTTCCATTTGATGGCGCCCTGCTGGCTCAGATAATCCTTCAGCGTAATGCCGTCGATATACTCTTCCACAATATACTGAATTCTGTCGCCAAAGCTGACGTCAAACACCTTTACAATGTTTGGGTGCGAAAGAACTGCGATGGCCTTCGATTCATTTTTGAAGCGGCGAATGAACTCTTCATTTCCCAGAAACTCGTCTTTCAGAATTTTGATGGCAACCGTCCGGTCATCAATGGTGTCATAGGCGCGGTAAACATAGGCCATACCGCCCACGCCGACGAGCTCCTGAATTTCATAACGGCCATCCAACCGTTTCCCGGTGTATTTATCCATCTCTGTCACTCCCATCTGTTTCTCAATACTGTACAGCCGTTATTGTGATGTTGTCGCCGCCTCCGTTCTGCTTTGCCAGCTCAATCAGCGTATCGCAGCAAAGCTCCAGGGGCTGGGCGGACTGTTTCAGGATATCCTGTTCCTCTACATAATTGGTGAGTCCGTCTGTACAGAGAAGCAAGGTGTCACCCTCCAAAACAGCGAATTCCTGGTAATCAATTTCCACAGCAGGTTCCACACCTAAAACCCGGGTGATAATATTTTTTTGAGGATGCGTTTTGGCTTCCTCTTCCGAAATGTCACCATGGTTGACAAGTTCCTGCACGATGGAGTGATCGGTTGTCACGCGTGTGAGCTTAGTGCCGGACAGCAGATAAGCGCGGCTGTCTCCCGCGTGGGCCACATAGGCAGTGCCGTCACGCAAAACGGCAGCAACAACCGTTGTGCCCATACCGTGCAGGGCAGGCGTCTGCTGCCCCTTCTGGTAAACCGAACGGTTGGCATTGTAAATGGCTGTGATCAGGATGTTTTTAATCCCAGCGGCCGAAACGGTTCTCCAATAGGTTGATTTCAGTTGCCAGGAAATACGCTCAACAGCCAGTTTGCTTGCCACGCTGCCTCCGTTGACGCCGCCCATGCCGTCACAAACGACAAGCCATGCTCCTCCGCCCGGCAGCTGACCGAAAGCAAAATTATCCTGATTCGATTTGCGAACAAGGCCGATGTCACTTTTCCCGTATAGCTGCATGAGTTGGTTCCCCCTCTTCTTCCCGGCGGCGGAGTTGCCCGCAGGAAGCATCAATATCGGAGCCCAAGGTGCGGCGTACTGTCGCCGTTATCCCTTTGCTTTCCAGAATGGAGACAAAACGCCCGATCCGCTCTGGCGAGCTTTTCCGGTAATGGTTTCCCGTCACATCATTGACGGGGATCAGGTTGACATGGCACAGCATCCCTTCCAGTCGTGAAGCGAGCTCGCGGGCGCATGTATCGCTGTCGTTCATGCCGCTGATCATGGCATATTCAAATGAAATACGGCGTCCTGTTGCCTCTGCATAGGAGCGGCAGGCTTTCAGCAGCGCTTCCGTATTCCATTTTTTGTTGATCGGCATGGTTTTGCTGCGGATTTCATCGTTTGGCGCGTGAAGCGAAATGGAGAGTGTAATTTGCAGATTCTCCTTTTGCAGCCGCTCGATTTGATCTACAAGGCCACAGGTGGAAAGAGAAATGTGCCGCATCCCAATGTGAAGACCCTCTTCACAGGAAACCAAGTGCAGAAAGCGCATCACGTTTTCATAGTTGTCAAGCGGTTCTCCCATTCCCATGAGAACAATGTTTGAGATACGCCGGCCGGAATCGTGCTGGGCTGTCTGGATTTCAGAAAGCATTTCCGAAGCGGTGAGGTTGCGAGAGTATCCGCTTTTCCCAGTTGCACAGAACGAACAGCCCATTCGGCAGCCCACTTGTGTGGAAATGCAGACAGACATGCCGTGGTGATATTCCATCAGCACACATTCCACGTGCTGGCCGTCGTGCAGGCGAAACAGATATTTGACGGTGCCATCGAGTCTGGAAACCTGTTTGCGCGCTATCTCTGCAGTGGCTATGTAAAACCGCTCTGCAAGCTTTGCACGAAGGTCTTTTGGCAAATTTGTCATCTCTTCGAAGGAGCAGACTCCCTGCTGGAGCCAACGAAAAATTTGCTTGCTGCGAAAAGCCGGGAGACTCCAGTCCTTCAGGGCTTCCGTCAATTCTTCCTGAGTTTTTGATTTGATATCCTCTTGCAAGGTCATTCTTCCTTTTCGTTTCGTTCAAACAGCGAAATGAAAAAACCGTCTGTTCCGTGCATCTGCGGGAACAGTGTGAGCTGATTGTCCGGTTCCTTCACGGCACGGCTCCAACCGTTGGGGAGCAAAATAGACACGGGACGGAAGGCGCCATGCTCCTGCAGAAATCGATCTGCGACCTTTCCATTCTCCGCGGGGTTCAGCGTGCATGTGGAGTACAGGATCCGCCCCCCTGGTTTTACCAACCGGGCTGCCTCACACAGAATACGGTACTGCAAATCGGGCAGGCTGTCAAGATCGGTTTTTTTGCGGTATCGGATTTCCGGTTTTCTGCGGATGATGCCAAGTCCAGAACAGGGAGCATCGCACAAAACCCTGTCTGCTTCCATCAGCGGCTTTTCAGGATGTTCGGCGTCTCGTACATGCGCCTGCACAATGGAAAGCCCCAATCGTTTGGCGCCATCTGCAATCAGTCTTACTTTTTTGCGGTATTTGTCAAAAGCGAGCAATTTTCCCTCATTCTGCATCTCTTCCGCAATTGTGAAGGTTTTTCCGCCAGGAGCAGCGCACACGTCAATCACACGCTCTCCAGCCTTTGCGCCCAACTGCTGCGCAGCAAACTGCGAAGAAAGGTCCTGCACATGAAACAACCCCTCACGGAAGGAAGCAAGCGAAGGAAGCGGTCCCGTCTTTTTTATAGAAAGTGTTTGCGGGAACGACGTCACTTGTTCGGCTTCCACACCTTCCCGTGCCAGGGCCTCCGCAAGTGCCGGGGCAGATATCTTTATGGAATTGACACGGATAAACAAGGAGACAGGCTGAGAAAGCGATTCCAAGAGGCCTCGTGTGACTTCTTCCCCGTAAGCCGATCGCCAAAGCGCAATCAGCCACTCCGGGCAGGAATAGCGGACGCTCTCGTTTGGGCAACTCAAACCGCCTTTTCCGCGCAGCAGACTGCGCAGCACACCGTTCACAAAGCCGGAGGCTTTCGCCGCCCCGTTTCGTTTAGCCAGATTCACACTCTCATTCACGGCCGCAGAATCCGGAACCCGGTCCATAAACAGGATTTGATATGTGCCAAGTCTGAGAATTTCCAGAACTTTTGGCGTCAGTTTCTCCAGAGGCTGTTTGGAAAACTGTGAGAGGACAAAATCAAGCGCCAATCGTTTCTCCAACACACCGTAAAACAGAGCAGAGGCAAATGAAGCATCCAGACCGGTGAGGCCAAACCTTAAGATTGTTTTATCGAGCACGATATTGGAATATCCTTCCCGCACATCCACTTGCAAAAGTGCTTCCAATGCGGCAGTTCTGGCTTGATCCATGCTCAGTCTCTCCTTCTGCGTCCGCCCACAATCACCAGCAGACGCAGCAGTGACATGAGAGAGGAGAACATGGCGGCAAGATAGGTCAATGCAGCGGCTTGGAGCACGCGTTTTGCTCCCTGCAATTCCTCTGGATAGAGAACTCCCGTTTCTCTAAGAGCCCGAATTGCCCTTGCACTGGCATTAAACTCAACGGGAAGCGTGACAAACTGGAATAGAACCATCAGACTGTAAAGGCCGATCCCAATAAGTACCACAAAATTATACTGCACGGGAAGCAGCAGGCCGATCAGGATAATAGGCATGGAAAGCGAGGATCCAAGATTGGTAATCGGGACCAGCGCGCTGCGCAGCTTAATCGGCGCATAGCCAACCGCATGCTGAATGGCGTGCCCTGCCTCATGGGCTGCCACGCCGACTGCCGCAATGCTGGAAACGGAATACACGGGAGAGGACAAGCTGATGACGCCTGTGCGAGGATCGAAATGATCCGTCAGATTTCCGGAAATCGGGCGAATGTCTACTCCCTGCACAAAACCATACCGCAGGACTGCTTCGGCGGCGTCTTGCCCAGTCATGCCTCTCGCGGAGCGGACGCCGGAATATTTTTGAAACGTGGATTTCACCATGATCTGAGCCCCGAGGGACAACAGCAGAGCGGGAACAATGAAAATGAAATACGTGTAATCAAAATAGTAGAAACCCATCCGCTTTCCTCCTTTTTCGTCAGGAAATTCCCAGTGTTTCCTCTGGCTGCAGGGCGTGGCCGCGCAAAAAGACGTTTCCAGACATACGCTTTCCGCTCTCATATTGAACCTCTTCCAGGCAAACGGCCGTTCCTTTTCCGCAACCGACAAAAAAGGCACCGTTTTCTTCCCATGCTTTGCCTGGAACAGCACACGGCGCTTCCTTGCAGGAGACACGGAACAGTTTTAGCCGTTTGCCGCGAAATTCGGTTTGCGCAATGGGCCACGGGTTCATGCCGCGCACAAGATTATGAATTTCCTGTGCAGGGCGGTTCCAGTCAATCCATGCCATCTCTTTGGTCAGCTGGGAGGCGTATGCGCCCCCGTCTTCCGGCTGCGGCATGCGCTGCGCCGTTCCTGTTTCCAGAAGAGGAATGGTTTTCAGCAACAGCTCGGCACCCATGGGAGCCAGCCGATCAAACAGTTCGCCCGCCGTTTCATTCGGCCCAATCGGCGTTTCTTTTTTGAGAATGATATCTCCCGTGTCAAGACCTTCTGCCATGAACATCGTGGTGACACCTGTCACGGCGTCTCCATTAAGGACGGCCCATTGAATGGGCGCAGCTCCCCTGTATTTCGGCAAAAGGGAACCATGCACGTTGATGCAGCCGAAACGTGGCAGATCCAGCACATTTTTCGGGAGAATTTTTCCGTATGCAACCACCACAATCAAATCTGGTGCATACCGCTGCAGCGTTGCAAATGCCTCGTCCGTGCGAAGCGTGGCCGGCTGCTCCACCGGAATGTGGTGAGAGAGAGCTCTTTCCTTCACAGGCGGAGGCGTCAGGATCTGTTTTCTCCCCTTGGGCTTATCCGGCTGGGTGTAAACGGCGCAGATGTCATAGCCCTTGTTCCACAAGGCTTCCAGACTGGGAACAGCAAAATCAGGTGTTCCCATAAATACAATACGCATTATTTCAGATTCTCCAATTCTTCCTGAGTCAGCATGCGAACCGTGCGGGATTTGAAAGTGATTCCGTTGAGATGATCGATCTCGTGGCAGCAAGCGTCAGCGCGAAACCCTTCGCTTTCAAGCTCGAAGAACTTTCCGTTGCGATCCTGTGCACGTACTACCACGCGGTAAGGACGTTTTGTGATGCCGTATTCTCCGGGGAAAGAGAGGCAGCCTTCCACGCACTCCTGTTCCCCGCTCTGTTCTGTAATTTCTGGATTGACAAACTCGATTACGCCTTCTCCGATGTCAACCACCACCACACGGCGAAGGAGGCCTACCTGCGGCGCGGCGAGCCCCACACCGTCGGCCTTGTGCATGGTTTCCGCCATATCATCAAGCAAAGCAGCGAGCTTGGCGTCAAATTTTTCAACCGGCCGGCATACTTTCGTCAGAATTTCGTCTCCATCTTTTACAATGTTTCGAAGAGCCATGGATGATCCCTACTTTCTAAAATCATATATATTATAAAACAGAATCCGGATTCATATCCGCAAACACGGAAACGTCTGAAAAACGGCGTTCCTGCGGGAATCGAACAAGCAGTTTGGAAAGAAATTCCCGGAACAGTTTGTTGTTCCGGCATTTCATGAGAATTTTGTACCGAAATTTTCCGCTCACCTTCACAACGGCAGCCGGAGTGGGTGGAAAAACACGCATGGGAAGCGCTGCATATTCCGCTGCGGCAAGTTCCCGCAGCATCTTGAGGAACACCTCGCTTGCCTGCCGTACTTTATCCTGCGAGGAACCCACAAATCCGATCATGCAGATATCGACAAATGGCGGATACAGCATGGTTTTGCGCAGCGCGATTTCGGAACGGAAGAAGGAAAGATAATCCTGCGAAGCCGCCAGCTGAAAAATCGGGTTTTCCGGCGTGTATGTTTGTATGACAGCCTTTCCCGTGTAGCGGCCTCGGCCGGATCGGCCGACCACCTGTGTCAAAAGGCTGAACGCACGCTCATAACTTCGGAAATCATCGCTGTATAAAGCCTGATCGGCAGACAGAACGGCGGCGAGCGTGACATTTTCAAAGTCCAGCCCTTTTGCCACCATTTGTGTGCCCACGATGAGATCATACTCTCCCGCCGCAAAACGGGAAAGCTTTTCCTCATAGGAAAAGCGTGACATGGCAGAATCTGCGTCCAGCCGCAGAATTCTGGCCTGCGGGAAAAGGGAGGCCAGCTGTTGCTCTGCCCGCTGCGTACCGGAGCCGGAGCGATACAGCCTCTCCTCATGGCAGTGAGGGCAGGTTTTTGGCATAGGGGCGGAATATCCGCAATAGTGGCAGACAAGCCGGTCGTTGTCCGCGTGGTATGTGAGAGAAATACTGCAGTTTGGGCAGAGGAGCGGCTCCCCGCATGCACGACAACTCACAAATGTGTGGTATCCTCTTCGGTTCAACAGCAGGATGGATTGCTGTTTCTTTTCAAAGGTATCCTGCAGCGCGGCACAGAGGCGGCGGCTGAACACCATATCGTTTCCTGATTCCAGCTCGGTGTTCATGTTGATCACTTCCACTTCGGGGAGGGCTGCGCTTCCATATCGGGATGGCAGCGTTTCCAGCAGGTAGCGATGTTTTTTCGCCGCATAATAGCTCTCCACAGAAGGCGTAGCAGATGATAGAACCAGGAGCGCGCCGTGGTATGCACAACGGAACTTTGCGACCTCTCTCGCGTGGTAGCGCGGGGAGGATTCGGATTTATAGGTATGCTCCTGTTCTTCGTCCATCACGATGAGCCCAATGGAGGAAAGCGGAGCAAACACAGCCGAACGCGTACCGACCGCAATGTGAGCGTCGCCGTTTTTCACACGTTTCCATTCGTCCATTCGCTCTGCAAGTGTAAGACCGCTGTGAAAAACGGCGACATCTTTTCCGTACCGATGGTGGAAATGAGCCACTGTCTGTGGTGTCAGGGAAATTTCCGGAACCATCACAATTACATCGCGGCCGTCCCGGCGGACTTCATCTGCCAAACGCATAAAAACAGATGTTTTCCCGCTTCCTGTAACACCGAAAAGAAGGGCAGGTTCGGGCGTTTCCCCCTTATATTGATGGAGCAGACTTTGAAAAGCCTGCTCCTGTTCCGGTGAAAGCGTTTCTGGCTGATAAGACGGAGTTGTTTCGCTGTTTTCGTAGGGATTGCGAAATCGCTTTTCCTCATAAAACTCTACATAGCCTTTTTTTGCCAAATTCTGGACGACAGCAGGCGAAACGCCGGTAAAGTAGCAGAGTTCCTTGAAGGACGTGCGCTTTCCCTCTGAAAGAAGAGAAAGGACAGCTGCTTGTTTTGGCGTCACATGGACCTTATCCGGTAAGGAGATCAACCGTACCATTTTTTGCGTAGCGTCCCCAATTTGCCTGTAAGGAAGTTCAGAGCGCTGAATGAGTCCCCGTCTCTCCATTTTCTCAAGAAAACCAGGGGCCGAACTAAGCCACGGAAGCTTTTTCAGCAGCTGTTCAGTTGTGAGCGGTGCGTTCGCCTGCGTCAGTGTTTCCAGAATCAGTTTCTCTTCCGGAGACGGTACAGCATCGGACAACTGAGCGCATTGATAGCCAATGCGCAGGTGAAGATTCATGCCAACAGGAAGCAGTAGCTTGACCGCTTCAAACAGTGTGCAGAAATAACGCTGTTTCATCCAGGTGACGAGAAGAAGATCTTCATCTGAAAGCAGCGGTGCCTGGTCAAGCACCGCTGCAATAGGTTTCAGGGATTTTTCTTCCTCAAGCTCAACAAGCTCCAGAATCATGCCGATCCGCCGGGCATTGGAGGTGCCAAACGGGATCAGAACACGGCATCCGGGACGGGCCTGGCGCCGCAGAGATTCCGGAATGCTGTAATCAAATGCGCGATCAAATCGGAATGCAGTTTTTTCAACAGCGACTCTTGCAGCAATTTCCATATTGGGTTACGGCTGCTCTTCCGAAGAATCGGTTTCTTCCTCAGCCGTGTGGTCGCTGCAGGCGGCAGGCTCGTCATATGGTTCCGAATCGCTCGGCTCATCGTCGTTTTCCACAGGCTGTTCGATCAGCCTGTATTTGCCTTCCATAAAGTCATGAACCGCCAGATCAACAGGCTTTTCCACAAGGATTTCGCCCGCTTTTTCGGCTTCCTCCACGATCTGACGAGCGCGTTTTGCCACACCCACCACCAGAGAATATCTGCTTTGCTTGGGATCGATAATCAAATCTGCAGAAGGTTTCAGCATGTTTTACAGCATCCTCTCAATAAAATCTTGATTCCGAATGGATTTCAGCTTTTCAGTGCGTAGGATCTCCGCCACCTGTTCCACGGCGGATTCCAGATCGTCATTGACAACTACATAATCGTAATGCATCGCCTGGGCAATCTCGCTTTTGGCGGCGGCCAAACGTTTTTGAATGGCTTCTTCCGCATCGGTCCCGCGGCGGCGCAGCCGCTTTTCCAGCACTTCCAGCGATGGCGGAAGAATGAAAATGCTCACACAGTCCGGTCGGTTCGTTTTGATCTGAGCGCCTCCCTGCACCTCAATTTCCAGAATGACGTCGCATCCTTCTGCTTGCCAGGCCTCGATCGGTTCGCTGGGCGTCCCATAGAAATTGCCGCAGTATTCTGCGTGCTCCAGCATTTTTCCATTCTCCACCAGTTCCTTAAAACGCGGGCAGGACAGAAAGAAATAATCTTTTCCGTCCTCTTCGCCTTCGCGGGGAGCACGCGTGGTTGCAGACACGGAAAGACGCACGCCCGGTTCGTTTTGCATGAGACTTTTCAGAACCGTATCCTTTCCCGCACCGGATGGACCGGAAAGCACAACCAGCAAGCCTTTACCGCTCATCTTCTTCCAACTCCTCTTCTGTCAAATCATCGTCGCGATCGTTTAGGCGGTTTGCAACCGTTTCCGGCTGGACGGCTGAAAGGATCACATGGTCGCTGTCTGTCACAATGACTGCACGTGTTCGGCGGCCATAGGTGGCGTCAATCAGCGTACCGCGTTCCTTCGCGTCTTGAATAATGCGCTTGATAGGGGCGGACTCCGGGCTGACAATGGCAACGAGTCTGTTTGCAGAAACCATATTGCCAAACCCAATGTTGATTAACTTCATTTTGCTTCCAAACCTCTCTCTGTTTTGCAGCCTCTGTTATGCTTATTCAATGTTTTGAATCTGTTCCCTTATTTTTTCAATTTCTGCCTTAATATCCACTACCATATACGCAATTTCGGCGTCAGTTGCCTTGGATCCAATGGTGTTGGCTTCCCGGTTCATTTCCTGGACAAGGAAATCCAGTTTCCTTCCCACAGGGTCTGCGCTTTCCAGCATTTTTCCAAACTGCGCAAAGTGACTGCGAAGGCGTACGGTTTCCTCTGCAACGGCAATTTTATCAGCAAAAATGGCAGCTTCCGTCAGGATCCGCTGTTCGTCAATCGGAACGTCTCCCAGCATTTCCTTCAGTCTGGCATAAAGCTTGGCTTTGTATTCTTCAACGGTTTGTGGAGAACGGAACTCGATTTTGGACACCAACTCCAGAATGGTCTGCGCACGCTGCAGCACATCCTCTTTCATGCGGTGCCCTTCTATTTCCCGCATGGCAAGGAAAGAAACGAGCGCATTATCCAATACTTCGCGCACCAGTTTCCAAACCTTCCCTTCATCTTCCGGCGAGCGATGCACGGAAAGGACATCAGGGTAGCGCGAAAGCGAGGTGGCGGAAAGATCTTCCTTAACCCCGTAGCGCCTGGAGATCTCATGAAGCGCCGCCACATAGCTTGCAGCAAGATCATGGTTCACCTCAACCTGAGCGTCTCCATCCTCCAGCGTTTCGTAGGAAACATATACATCCACTTTTCCGCGGGAAATCTTAGTCTGCAGATACGATTTCAATTTCTCTTCCAGAAAGCCGTATCCCCTCGGTACCCGCGAGGAGAATTCAAAATAACGGTGATTAACAGATTTCACTTCCACAATAATTGCATGAGAAGAAGTCACCCGTTCGCTTCTTCCAAAGCCGGTCATACTGCGTATCATTTACCGGATCATCTCAATTCTGTTTCAGGATTTTTAGGCAGCTGGCTATGACATCATATGCGCTCTTTTTGAGTATCATTATTTATAATACCAGCTTTACGGCCGTGTTGTCAACCAAAAAGCGGAATCTGCCGCAGAAAAGGAAATCGCCAATTTTTTTCAAAAATCTCTTGACAGAACAATATTGCGATGCTATAATCTAAATCGTCGCTGAGAAACAGCGAAGAAAAAACAAGAAATGCGCGAGTGCTGGAACTGGCAGACAGGCACGTTTGAGGGGCGTGTGTTGCATGACGTACGGGTTCAAGTCCCGTCTCGCGCACCAAGTAGCTTACATGAAAATGTAAGCTACTTTTTTTATACACACAAGCTGTTTTGGAAATCAGCAGCTCTCTTCCCCTGCGGTAAATACCATTTTTCCCCTCTCCCGCTGTTTTCCGTGGATTGCTGGATCTGAAAATTTCTGCCGTTTGGGGCCGTGTTTGGTCTCCATTGCACAGAAGTACCCGTAAGATCGAATCGCGCTTTCATTTTTAGTGGTTCTGAAGTTCAGAACATTGTAGAAGGAGATTTGACATGATAAAAGTTCTTTTTGTATGTACCGGGAATATTTGCCGTTCCCCCATGGCAGAATATCTGTTTCGAGATCTGGTGCAAAAAGAAGGCCTTTCCGGGAAATTTTCCATTTCCTCCGCTGCAACGAGCAGCGAAGAGATTGGAAATCCGGTGCATCGGGGGACAAGACAAATTCTTAATGACCTTGGGATCTCCTGCGCTGAGAAGCGGGCTGTGCAAATGACAAGGCGTGATTATGAAATATATGATTATCTGATAGGAATGGATAATTGGAATATCCGCCAAATGAGGCGTATTACGGGCGGAGATCCAGACAGAAAGATTTTTCAGCTGCTTGACTTCACAGGCTCATCTCGCGAGATTGAAGACCCATGGTATACAGGTGATTTTCAAACAACGTATCAGGATGTCGAAACGGGATGCCGTGCATTTCTGAATGAACTGCGTCGGAAAAAACTTTGCTGAAAACGCCAAACGGCGTGCCATTTCTCACGGATTTGGGATGGCACGCCGTTCATTTTTTAATTTTTTGCAGAAATTCTCCATATTCCATCATGCTGTTGAGCACAGGGAGCATGGCATTGGCGGAAAGATGCTCCGGCAAGCCGAGTGATTTCAGAAAGGCGCGCCGGCGGATTGCGCTGTCATCGCGACCTGTCAGGCCTGTTTCGAACAGATCCAGTTTTGTAATGGGACGGCTGCTGCCTTGGGGAATATTGCTTTCTCCGCAAGAGATCCCGGCCCGAAGGATGGCCTCCTTCAAGATTTGAATTGGGATTCCTTCTACACCGAGTTTTCCTTCACTCGAAGGCTTTTCCTTGCGCCGCTCTTTGCCCAGGATATCAGGAATGTAGGCGTGTTTGATTTTCGCGGGATCGATTGATCCGGTGAGATAATGTCGGATCTGGAAACCGGCGCCGTCACTATCTGTGAGCACAAGTAGGCCGCGCGTGTCTGCAAGCCGGCGGAGCAGCTCCATCTGTTTTTTGTTGTGAAAGATTTGAAATCCGTTTGTCACAATAATGATGCCGTCGATGAGGGAAGAAAGTTTAATCTTGTCATATTTTCCTTCCACAACCACGGCTTCCCTGATTTTCAGCTTGGTCAAGCTATCTTCTCCTTTTGGGCAATGATGAGCAGGCGTGCGATCATCTCTTCCATCATGATTCTTCTGTTCCCCCGCGCGCTTTTCAGCGATACATCTGTTTCCAGCAGTACATTTAGGCTGGCCCGGAGCATGGAAAGGGAAAGTGGCCGCACGTCCCGCTCTGCGTTGCGCAGCCGAAACTCCTTTTTCTTATAGTCAAAATATTTGGCCGGTTCCTGTGCGGAAAATCCACTCTGCACTGCAGCGCGCACGCGATAGAGATCCAGATACACACTGGAGAGCACAGCCAGCACATTGACAGGCTCTTCGTTCTGATAAAAAAGCAGATCCAATACCTGATATGCCTTGTCGTAATTTCCCGCAACAATGGCCTTCCCCAACATGAAAACGGTTGTCTCCAGATTCCGGGTGGCAAGTCTGTCAATCGTTTCCCGTGTGATGGTTCCGCTCTCCACATAGGCACACATCTTTTCCGTTTCGTGGTGCAGCGTTTCCAAATCGTTTCCCGCATAGTTGATCAGGCGTGCAGCATCCTGGCGGGAAAGTTCACAGCCTCGTTTGGATGCTGCGGCGCAGAGAAGTTTTTCTAAATCAGGTTGCGTACGTCTTTCCATGCAGGCCACAACGCCTTTTTTCATGACTTCGGCAATAAATTTTTTCCATTTTGCCGACCGTTTTGCATCCACTTCTACTCCGGTGCAGTAAAACAGCAGGGAAGTGGTTTCCGAAAGGCGATCCAACAGTTCATACAGTTTTTTCTGTTCCGTTGAAGGGCAGGCTTCTACATCAAAATCGCAGACCGTTACGCATTTTCGCTCTGCCATAAAGGGCAGCGATTCCACTGCGTCTGCTATAGCATCCACTGTGGTTTCTCCCCCGTCAAACCGCTGCACATTGAAATCCGGAAAAGGAACGGCTCCGGCTTTTTTGAGAAAACGTTTGACAAAGGAGGAAATGATATAGGTTTCCGGGCCATAAAAGAAATAGACCGGTGCAAACGTTTCAGCATCCAGTTGTTTTTTCAGTTCCGTTTCTGTTACCTGAGGCATTATGGCTCCCTCCTGAGTTGTGTTGTTCCATCGGCCTGTATCCGGATTTCCACGGTTCCATCCGCGGTTGTGACGGGAAGAAAGGGGTATTCCACGCTCCAGACCCGGCTCACCGAATCTTCGTCCATGCAAAAGATGCCGAAATTCGGTTGAAGACCTTCCAGTTTGTCCGGCAATTCTTCCAGGAGCAGAATGGTGCAGTCATCCCAGGATTCCGGCAGCTCATCCGCTTCTGCATCCTTGGGCCAATACAAAATAGATTCTGTGCCGCAGAGCAGGCGAAGAAAAGCTCCTTTCCGCTCTATGGTCACGGCGCCGTCCCAAAGGGACACAGAGTATCCGGCATCGTACTGCCGGATCTCCCCTGCGTTTTCCACATTGCCGAGCAGCATTCCGTTTGCCAGGGATTCCCGCCTGCAAAGCAATGTGCCGCAGGAATTTTCGGACAGGATAGCTCCGGCATTGCTTCCTTCTTCAAATGTTTCTCCCGCCATGACAATCAGGTCCAGGCTTACCGTATGCTTTGTGTTAAGATGGGTAACAACCTCCGAACGGCTGTGGCCGGAACAGCCGATTACCGCTGCATGCCTGTTTTTTGTCACAACCGTGGCGATGCCGTCTCCACTGGGAAGAACGGAAATGGTTGTTACGTTTCGCAATGCAATCTGTTCTCCAAGCAGAGAAGTCAGCAACAGGATGACACAAAGAAGGCTGGCCGTTTGCAGGCGAGGTTTCCCCTTTCCCAAAAGCACCGCCAGCCCAAGCAGAGCGAAACAACATCCTACCCAGAGGTAGGCGGCACGTCCCGTAAAATAGAAAACGGCAAGAGGAATGCCGGAAATCCATGTTGCACAAAGTGTCAGATATCCGTTCAGCCAGGAAGTGCACAGCACCGGCAGAGCTGCAAGCGGCGGAAACAGGATCCCCAGAAGGAGGGAAATGGCTGCGCTCTGCAGCATAAGAGAACTGGCATACACCATAAGAAGGTTTGCCAAAAGGGACAGAGGCGAAATGGTGCCAAATAGAAGAACCAACAGCGGAAGGGTGAACAGTGTACCGCTGATGGATGTCGCAAGCACAGATTTGATCGGGCGGAGGACAATAGCCCAAACGCCTTCCCGCGGTGTGCGGTCATCCAGGGCATGCTGAATCCGACCGCTAGTGAGAATCAGGCCTGCCGTAGCGGAAACCGAGAGCAGCAGGCCTGCATCTGCCGCTGCAAACGGATTATTCAGGCAGAGGATCCACACAGCGAATCCAAGAGAATTCAGCGCGTCGGGTTTTCTGGAGAAACAATTCCCCAACAGCAGGATCAGGCACATGATTCCGCTGCGCAAAACAGAAGCAGAAAAACCGGCCAAAGCCATGAACAGCAGAATGCAGACTGCAGAAAGAAACGGGCGGAGGCGTCGCGGCACACGAAACACCTGAAGCAACACGGTGAGCATCTGTGTCACAATAACCAGATGGAACCCGGATACAGCCAAAATATGAGAGACACCTGCGGCACGATAGGCATCCTGAATGTCATCCGAGACAGTGTGTTTATCTCCGAACAGCAGCCCTTTGACCATGGAAGCGTCTGACGGCGAATACAGCGAGTCAACTACATCATAAAGGGAAAGTTTCCAGTGCAACAGTGTCGTCCAAAGCGAACGAACTGTCCCAGGCCGTGTTATGGTCCCTTCGTCGACGGGAAACGCATAAAGATAAATATGATTTGCCGCCAGAGAGGCACGTGTTCCAAATCCCTGCTGTGCATTCGGCAGAAGGAAACGCATCTCCCCTTCCACCCGGTCGCCTGGCCCGTTCACGATTGGTTCACTCGCATACACAAGCACACGTCCGTTTTCAGGAAAAGAAAACCCTTCAATGGTTTCTACTTTGATGAGGCAGCAGTAATTCTCGTTTTCCTCATAAGGCAAATCATCGACAATACCACTTATAGTTGCTGTTGCTCCGTGAAGATCATTCACGCAAGAGATCCGCTCTGATTCTGCGGCAAACAAACCCGTGCTTAGGGAAATTGCAAGGAAAGCAATCGGAATTATCTTCCCTTTTCGAATGGTCTTGCAGAGCAGGGAATATGTGAAGAAAATTAACGAAACAGTCGAAATGATAAGTGAAATTATTTCACCAAAGAAAAGAGCGACCAGCAGTGCTAGCAAGGTTGTAAAACCCACCAGCGCCATCGGCCGCTTCACTTCTATGGACCCCCTTTACCCTTTTGTTGCCATCAGGGGTTATTTCCTTTCAAAGAGCGGAAGAGGATTCAGGTAAATGATATCTTTTCTGTCTATCGCATCGCCCTCAGCAAGCACGCACGCACGGCCTACAATGTTTCCGCCAAACTGCTGTACCAGACTTTCAATGGCAGCCAGCGACTCGCCGGTGCTGATCACATCATCCACAATGAGAATTCGCTTGCCGTTAAGATCCTTGTAATCGTCTTCGGCGAGGAAAAGTTTCTGCACATGATCCGTGGTAATGGATTTAACTTCCACATGAATCGGGTTGCGCATGTAAGCTTTCACACTTTTGCGCGCTACAACGTATTTTCCGCAGCCCTGGCGTGCCATTTCGTAGGCAAGAGGGATGCCCTTGGTTTCTGCCGTGATGATCACATCGTGCGCCGGGCATTTCCTGAGCAGTTCGGTTGCCGTATGTTCTGTGATCTCAACATCCCCCAGCATCACAAAGCCGGCAATTTCCGTTGTGTCGCTGATGGGACAGAGCGGAAGATCGCGCTCACAGCCGGCAATCTGCATGTGATAATATCTGCGTTCTGTTTCGCTCATATCAATCTCCTCTTTCTCTTTGTTTCGCTGCGGCTTCAAATCAACCGGGAGGCCACTTCATGGAACGGCCGCCTAACAGGTGAACATGAAGATGGTGCACGGTCTGTCCGCCGTCTTCTCCTGTGTTGACCACAAGCCGAAACCCATGAGTCAGCTCCAGTTCCTTGGCTAAACGTGCCGCCACCTCAAACAGGTGTGCCACGATAAAGGAATTTTGTTCTGTAATCTCTGCTGCAGAACCAATGTGTTCCTTGGGGATTAACAGGATATGGGTCGGTGCCTGCGGATCCAGATCATAGAATGCCAATACGGAGTCATCTTCGTACGCCTTTTTGCTCGGAATTTCTCCCGCTGCGATTTTACAGAAAACACAATCTTCCACTTCTGATTTCACCGCTTTCATTTCTCAATTGAAACACCGATCTGCGGTCGGCCCGCAAATTGATGCCCTCTTTTCTATTATATCAATGGGAAAATAAAAAGTCCAATTATTTGGTGAGCATTTTTGCCACAAATTCTTCAACAGCAGCCAATGCTTCATCTATCTTGGTGAGGTCTTTTGCACCGGCCATAGCAAAATCCGGTTTACCGCCGCCGTTGCCGCCGGTGACCTGCGCAACCTCTTTCACGAGCTTACCGGCGTTCAGGCCCTTGTTCTGCGCTTCTTTGCCAAGAACGACGGCAATGTTGCCCTTACCGTTGTTTGTGCAGGCCAGCACGGCAACCACGTTGGGCGCCTGCTCGCGGATTTTATCGCACATCGTGCGAAGAGCGGAAGCCTCTGTGCCGGAGAAGAGCGCCGTGATGATCTTTAAGCCCTCGATCTCATGTGCATTGGCAAACAGGCCGTCCATCCGCATAGAGGCAATCTTATTATTCAGCGAATCAATGGCAGCGTCGCGCTCTTTGATTTCCAGGGCCATCTGGGCAGCTCTCTGGCCAATCTCAGAGGGGTTGTTGACCTTCATAACAGCAGCCGTACTGTGAATGAGGGCATTACTGTCATTGAGCATTCTGAGCACACCGTAGCCCGTGACCCCCTCAATGCGGCGCACGCCGGAAGCAACGGAGGATTCCGAGCAAATCTTGAACAATCCAATCTGAGCCGTATTCGGAATATGCGTGCCGCCGCAGAACTCGCGCGAGAAATCATCCACAGAGACAACGCGCACAATGTTTCCGTATTTTTCACCGAAGAGCGCCATGGCGCCAAGCTTGCGTGCTTCCTCGATCGGCATTTCACGGCAGTCAACCGGAATACCCTTAAGAATTTCCTGATTGACCAGCTCCTCCACCTTCTGGATCTCTTCGGGAGTGAGGGCGGAGAAATGCGTGAAGTCAAAGCGGACATGGTACTCATTTACCAGCTGACCGGCCTGCTCTACGTGATCGCCCAAGACCTTGCGCAGTGCAGCCTGCAGCAGATGCGCAGCTGTGTGATTGCGCATGATGGCAAGACGGCGTTCGCTGTTCAGGCGCAGGGAAACCTCCTCGCCCACGGAAAGCGTGCCTGCCGTAATGGAAACCTGATGGAGGTAATTTTTTGCATGATTCTTTGTCGTGTTTTTCACGGTGAACATAGCGTCAGCGGATTCACCCAAACCAGTGTCGCCTACCTGGCCGCCGCTTTCTCCGTAAAACACAGTGCGATCAAATACCAGAACGGCTTCATCACCTGCTGTGACGGAGGAGACGCGTTCGCCGTCCTTTACAATGGCCAGCACCTTGGCCTGGCATACCATTTCCTCATAGCCGCGGAAGTCTGTTTCCGGCACATCTTCGAGCAGATTGCTTTCGCCGAGCCAGGCGTCAGCGCCGGCGTTCTTTCTGGCATTGCGGGCGCGCACCTTCTGCTCCTGCATCTTTTCCCGGAAAGCTTCCTCGTCGACTGTAAAGCCGCGCTCAGCGGCGATCTCTTTGGTAAGATCGAGCGGGAACCCATACGTGTCATTCAGGCGGAAGGCATCCTCGCCGGTGATCACACGCGTGTCGAGGTGGTCCAGAATGTCACTGAGCATCTGGATACCCTGATCGATCGTCTTGGCGAAGCTTTCTTCTTCCACACGGATAAGTTTCTGGATCATGGCACGCTTTTCTGCGAGTTCCGGATAGGCGGAGAGATTTTCATGAATCACCGTTTCCGCGACTTCGGAAAGGAAAGGATGATTGATGCCGAGCAGGCGGCCATGACGGGCAGCACGGCGCAGCAGGCGGCGAAGCACGTAGCCGCGGCCTTCATTGCTGGGCATAACACCATCGCCGATCATAAAGGTGGTAGAGCGGATGTGGTCAGTGATCACGCGCAGGGAAACATCCTTCTTCTCATCCTGGCCGTATTCCACACCGGCAATCCGGCAGATGTGCTTCATGATATTCTGCACCGTGTCCACCAGGAACAGATTATCTACACCTTGCATAATGCAGGCGAGACGCTCCAGACCCATGCCGGTATCAATGTTCGGGTGTGCCATCGGCGGATAATTGCCCTTGCCATCGCTGTCAAACTGGGAGAACACGACATTCCAGAATTCAACATAACGGTCGCAGTCGCATCCAACGCCGCATGTCGGTTTGCCGCAGCCATACTGTTC
>ERZ1090869.46-NODE-46-length-63992-cov-68.623192_pt1 | contig 63992 bp, 55 predicted proteins | sample MGYA00478474_ERZ1090869 | MGnify/ENA primary metagenome ERZ1090869 (study PRJEB33644, sample SAMEA5815748) | chicken gut metagenome | biome: Chicken; feature: Gastrointestinal Tract; material: Caecum | place: Ireland | collected 2019-01-01 | study: A study of the... | reverse complement strand
TCAGGGCAGCGATGGGTATGAGGAGTAAGACATGAGTAAAAGAAATATATGGGGGTGGCCGCGGGGGCCGCCTGCTGACAAAATTTACTTGCTTTTCGATAGGTTTTCGGCTAAAATAGAAATAAATTGAATTTTAGCCGAAAGGAGCTGTGCGTATGAAGTACATCACCCGGAGTTTGGAAAAGGTCGTGATGGAGGTTACGCAGGAATATCCCGTAGTTCTAGTGACGGGTCCGCGCCAGGTGGGAAAAACCACTATGCTCCAAAAACTGATGGATGGAACGGGACGCGGCTATGTCTCTCTGGATGACCTGACAGAACGGGATCTGGCCAAACGAGACCCGGAACTGTTTTTGCAGCTCCACCGGCCGCCCGTTCTGATCGACGAGGTACAGTATGCGCCGGAATTGTTTCCTTATATTAAGTTGGCCGTAGACCGAGATCACCAAGCGGGGGCGTTCTGGCTGACAGGTTCCCAAATCTTCAAGCTAATGCGTGGCGTGCAGGAATCTCTGGCCGGAAGGGTCGCCGTTCTCTCGATGACTACATTGTCTCAGGCCGAGGCTGACAGAGCGCAGACGGAACCATTTTTGGTAGAACTGGAAGAACTGAAACGCCGGGCTGCCGGACGTCTGCCGGCAGATACGCACGAAATTTTTGAACGCATCTATCGTGGCTCAATGCCCGCTATCGTCAGCGGCACAGCCAGCAACAGCCAAATCTTTTACAGCAGCTATCTGAGCACCTATATTGAACGGGATGTACGGTCGCTGTCTGAGAGCATCGATGCCACAAAGTTCATACGGTTTGTGACTGCGGTTGCGGCCCGGTGCAGCCAGATGCTAAATGTTGCAGAAATTGCTCAAGATGCGGACATCAATCAGAAGCAGGCCAAGGATTGGCTGGGCATCCTTGAGACATTAGGGATCGTCTTTTATTTGCATCCCTACTCCAACAACCTCTTGAAGCGTCTGGTCAAAACACCAAAGCTCTACTTTTTTGATAGTGGACTGGTCTGTTATCTGACTCGATGGAGCAGTGCCGAGACATTGGAGTATGGCGCGATGAACGGCGCGATCCTGGAAAACTATGTGGTTTCAGAGATTGCCAAAACCTATCTCAACTGTGGTAAAGAACCGTATCTCTACTATTACCGCGACAAGGATGCGAGGGAAATTGACATCGTTCTGGAACACGATGGCGTTTTGAATCCCATTGAAATCAAAAAGACGGCTGCTCCCGGCACGGAATTGACCCGTGTGTTTTCGCTTCTGGATAAGGCTTCTGTTCCCCGCGGTGCTGGTGCAATCGTCTGTATGAAACCGCAGCTCAGTGCTCTGGACCGGGAGAACTTCATCGTGCCAGTCTGGATGATCTGATCCAAATAATTTTTTACAGCCTTGCGTATGCAGGGCTGTTTTTATTTTCAAAGCAGAAAGGAGCCGATACTTTGCATAACCTGATCCTGCCGGTGGAAGAGCCGAAGGCTGAACCTGACGAGGATGCCGACCGGAAGCCGTATCAGGGCAGCGATGGGTACGAGGAACAGTAAGCTATAAGGAGAATACAGAAAGCAGAGGGGCTGCGGGGGCCACCTTTAATTTTTACAAAAAGGAATGAAATCCGTTCTAGTGTTGCATGTGAGCAAAAAACGGAGTATACTCAATATGAGGGGAGGGCTGAACATGCAGCGTTTGGAACGGAAAAACGATCTGGATTGGCTGGTCAAGTGGAAGGACCAGCAGATCATCAAGGTGGTGACGGGGGTGCGCCGCTGCGGCAAATCTACCCTGTTCGCCATCTACCAGGACTACCTGCGGGCGCAGGGCGTCGAGCCGCAGCAGATCATCGCCATCAATTTCGAGGACCTTGACTTTGAAGACCTGACCAACTACAAGACGCTTTACCAGTATGTCAAGGCGCGTCTGCTGCCTGACCGGATGAACTATATCTTCCTGGATGAGATCCAGCACGTCGAAGGCTACGAAAAGGCAGTGGACAGCCTCTTTCTGCGGGAAAACTGTGATCTCTACCTTACCGGCTCCAATGGTTATTTCCTGTCCGGCGAGCTGGCAACCCTGTTGACCGGCCGCTACGTAGAGCTGTCCATGATGCCGCTCTCTTTCAAGGAGTTCTGTGCCGGTCTTGCCGATGACAGCGCTTCTTTGAACGCAAAATTTGAGCGGTACATCCGCAGTGGCTCTTTCCCTTATGTGCTGCGGTACGGCTACGGGGAGCAGGAGGCCCGCGAGTATATGCGCGGCATCTACAACACCATTTTGCTCAATGATATTGTCAAGCGGCTGAATGTGGCGGACGTCAATATGCTGGAAGCTATCACTCGTTTTGCAATGCACAACATCGGCAACCGAACTTCCCCTACCACCATCGCCAATACGATGACCTCGCAGGGGCGTAAGATCGACCCCAAGACGGTGGACCGCTACCTGCGCGGACTGACCGACAGCCTGCTGTTTTATGAGGCGCGCCGTTACAACATCAAAGGTAAAAAGCTGCTGGCCTCCATGAGCAAATATTACGTCTGTGACGTGGCGCTGCGCAGCCTGTTGGTGCGCAGCCAGGATAGTGACATTGGGCATATCCTTGAAAACGTCGTATATCTGGAGCTGAAGCGCCGTTACCCGGAGGTCTATGTGGGCCAGTATGGAACCGACGGTGAGGTGGACTTCGTCGCCATCCGGGACGGAGTACCCATCTACTATCAGGTGGCGCAGACCACTCTGGATGAGCAGGTTTTGGCGCGGGAGCTGGCCCCGCTGCGACAGATCCGGGACAACTACCCCAAGTATCTGCTGACGATGGACGAAGCCTTCGGCGAGATGAACTACGAAGGCATCCAGAAGCGGAATGTTCTGAAGTGGATGCTGGAGTGAATATGGAGAAAATGCTATGATTCGAGTGCTCTTTGTCTGCCACGGCAATATTTGCAGAAGCCCGATGGCCGAGCTTATCCTGAAAGACCTGGTCCAGAAAGTGGGTCGGGCAGAGGAATTTGAAATTGCTTCCTGTGCGACCAGCCGGGAAGAGATATGGAACGGCGTTGGCAATCCAGTCTACCCGCCTGCCAAGGAAGAACTGCTGAAACATGGCATCACCTGCCCGGACAGACGTGCGGTACAACTGCAAAAAAGCGACTATGACCGGTATGATTATCTGATCGGGATGGATGGAAACAACATCCGCAATATGATGCGTATTTTGGGGTCGGACCCCGAGCATAAGGTCCACAAACTGCTGGATTATACCGAACAGGGCGGAGATGTGGCGGACCCCTGGTACAGCGACCGCTTTGACATTGCCTACCGTGACATCTATGAAGGGTGCAAAGCCCTGCTGGAACAGCTTTAACAAACATTTTTACAGCCTTGCGATTGCAGGGCTGTTTTTATTCTCAAAGAAGAAAGGAGCTGGTACTTTGTATAACCTGATCGTTACCGAGAAGCCCTCCGTCGCCCGCACCATCTCGAAGGCCTTGGGCGTCACTGCCCACCGCGACGGCTATTTGGAAGGCGGCGGCTACCTTATCAGTTGGTGTGTGGGACACCTGGTGGAGCTGGCCCCGCCCGGGGCGTATGACCCGCGCTTGGAACGCTGGGATCGCGCCGACCTGCCCATCCTGCCCGAGAGGTGGCAGTATCTTGTGAGCAGTTCCACCAAAAAGCAGTTCGATGTTTTGTGCAAGCTCATGCACCGGGCGGACGTGGATCGTATCATCTGCGCCACCGACGCCGGGCGGGAAGGCGAGCTGATCTTCCGTCTGGTCTATCACCAGTGTAACTGCCGCAAGCTGGTCTCCCGCCTCTGGATCAGCAGTATGGAGGATGCCGCCATCCGGGCGGGGTTCGCAAATCTCAGACCCTCAACTGAATATGATGCTTTATACAAAGCAGCCCTTTGCCGGGAGCGTGCCGACTGGTTGGTCGGTATCAACGCGACCCGGCTTTTTTCGTGCCTGCATGGCGTCACCCTCAACGTGGGCCGGGTCATGACCCCCACCCTGGCCATGACAGTGGAGCGAGAAGCGGCCATTGAGGCTTTCCACCCCGAACCTTTTTATATGGTAATGCTCAAGATGGAGGACTGCATGGCGTCCAGCGAACGATTCAAAGAGAAAGCCCAAGCGGAGGAGCTGCTGGCAGAATGCCGGAAAAGCAGCCAGGCCCTTGTGCAAAAGAGCGAGCGCAGGGAGAAATTCGAGCGCCCGCCGGCTCTTTACGACCTGACTACACTTCAGCGGGATGCCAACCGGATGCTGGGCTATTCGGCCCAACAGACCCTCGATTACACCCAGGCGCTCTATGAAAAGAAATTGGTGACTTACCCCCGCACCGACAGCCGCTACCTTACCGAGGACATGGCGGCGGGCCTGCCCGGCCTGGTCATGGACACCGCAGTAGCGTTCGGCTTCCGGGGTGCGGTTCCGGTCCATGCAAAGCAGGTCATCCACAACCAAAAGGTCAGCGACCACCACGCCATTCTGCCGACACAGAGCGTGGCCGGGGCTGACCTTTCTTCTTTGCCTGCTGGCGAGGCAAGCATCCTGCGTTTGATCGTTACCCGATTGCTGGCCGCCGTGGGCGAGCCGTATCGCTACGCTGAAACCACTGTGCAGTTTGAGTGTGCCGGACAGACCTTCACGGCTAAAGGCAGGACGGTTCTGGATGAGGGCTGGAAAGCTGTGGAGCGGGCCGTTTTTGGCGATACCGCCGAAAAGGTCGAGGAAAATTTGGATGTTCTGACAGAAGCACAGGACAAGAAAACGCTCCCGATTATGGATGCCCAGCTGAAAGAGGGGCGCACTGCCCCACCCAAGCACTTCACCGAGGATACCCTGCTGGCCGCCATGGAATCCGCCGGCGCGGACACCATGCCAGAAGAAGCCGAGCGCCGGGGCATCGGGACGCCCGCCACCCGGGCGGCCACCATCGAAAAGCTGGTACAGAAAGGCTTTCTCTCTCGGGAGGGCGGCGGCAAGGCAAAGCACCTTATTCCCTCCGAGAAAGGCCGCACCCTCATCGCCGCGATGCCCGAGCAGCTCAAATCCCCGGCCATGACTGCTGAATGGGAAACGAAACTCACACAAATCGAGAAGGGCCAGTATGCGCCTGAACAGTTTATGGAGGAAATCGAATCTATGATGAAATCTCTCGTCAATCAGTACGCCAACACCCCCAACGCTCCCGCCAAGGCCGCCAGCGGTGCACCGGTGGTGGGCACTTGCCCCCACTGCGGCTCAGAGGTGGCCGAGCGGGAAAAAGGCTGGTTCTGCACGAGCCGCGAGTGCCGCTTTGTGATCTGGAAGGACAACGCCTTTTTCAACCGCCTCGGCAAGCACCCTACCCGGCAGGTGGTGGACAAGCTCCTGCGGGACGGCCGCGCCCGCCTCAAGGACTGCAAGAGCCAGCGCACCGGCAAGACCTACAACGCCTCTGTCCTGATGACCACCGAGGCCGATGGTCGGGCCAAGTTCAGCTTGGAATTTGAGAACGGGGGTGCACGATGATGCAGGGTGTTCTGGACCATTTTCTCGCCGCCGAGAGCGATGTGTACCTGATTTTGCAGCTCAAAGACGGGCCGGAAACCACAGATGTGCGGTTTGAATCTTTTGCCCGTCTGGAGCAGATGGGCAGGGCACCGAATCCCGACCACTACGGGGCCGTCTACTTTGCCAACACCCCTGCGTACTTTTACGGCATGAGCAACGCGGAGGTGCTGGAGGAGCTGTACGTTACGTTCAATTTGAGGCGTCCGCCGGATTTTAGTGGGCACAGCCTCTCGGTCAGCGATGTGGTCATGCTGAACCGTGAGGGTAAAGCCGGAGCGTACTATGTGGATAGGATCGGTTTCAAGGAGTTGCCGCACTTTTTGGAGCAGATGAAAGAGGCGGCCCGCCCCCAAAAGTCGGTGGACGCTCAAATGAAGCAGGCCAAAGAGGCCGCGCCCAAGGCCAAAACCAAGAAGCATAAAGAGAGGGACGTACGATGAAAAACTTCACCTATGAGGAAATCAACCTGATGGCCCTTTACAATACCGGCAATCGGGAGCGGCTGATCGAAGTGCTGACCGAGATGCGCAGCTATCTCACCTGGTCGGAGGCAGAGCTGCGGGACCTGACCGACAGCACCCTGGACAAGCTGGCCGACATGACCGATGCCGAGTTTGACGCGCTGGAACTGTATCCGGATTTTATCTGAGAGGGAGAATCTATGGCAGACGAAAAAGATAACAAATGGCAGTGCTATATCATCCCCGACCTGGCCACCTGGACCGGTGCGGCAGGAAGCAAGCCCTACACACCCATTGAGTTTTACGACAGCTACGAACAGGCTGCAGCCCGCTTCCAGGAGCTGCGTTCGGAACCCTACAACAGCGAAGAACTGCCGGGTGCCCGGCTGACCTTTGGCGTCCAGCGGGAGGACCCGCCCAGCGCCGCCGACCTGCTCCATGTCCGCCAGGGCCAAAACTACCTGGTGGACGATTATACCCGGATGGCGTCCCTCAACCAAAGCCCCGAGGTCATGGACATCCTGCGGCAGATGCGGAAAGACCTGGGCTTTGACCGGGTCCGCGCCTATGAACCGGGCGCGATGGAGCCGAAAGATGTTGCTTTCAGCCGCTGGAAACATCCCCTCAAGCCGATGGCGAGAAAATCGGTGCTGAAAGAACTGAGAGAATCGCGCCCCAAAGAAACTGTGGTCAAACCGCCCCGCAAGCACAAAGAGAGGGGCCGGGAGTAACGAAGGGAGGCAAAATGTCTCAAAAAGCACTCTACTATGCGCAACTCGCCGAGGACACCGCCCGCCGCCTGACAGGAAACTGGGAACGATGGGCGGGTTTTCTGTCTACCGCTGCGCGGCTTTATAAATACCCCTACCCCGACCAGCTCATGATCTACGCCCAGCGGCCCGACGCTACCGCCTGCGCGTCTTACGATGTCTGGAACGACCGCATGAACCGCTATGTCCGGCGTGGCTCCAAAGGCATCGCCCTGCTGGACGATGCGGGCGACCGGCTGTGCCTGCGGTATGTGTTCGATCTGGCCGACACCGGCACCCGGCAAAACTCCCGTGACCCCTGGCTCTGGACGCTGGAGGACCGGCACAGGATTCCGGTGGCAGCCATGCTAGAGCGGCGGTATGGCACCGCGGCCACCGATCTGCCGCAGCAGTTTGCGGATGCAGCTGGAACGCTTGCGGACGCCTACTGGGCCGACCATGGGCAGGAGATCGGCGGCATCCTTGCAAATTCCCTGCTGGAGGAGTACGATGAACTCAACAGAGGGCTTGCCTTCAAACGGGCCGTTACCGCCAGCACCACCTTCGCCCTTTTGTCCCGGTGTGGGTACGCCCCCGAAAACCACTTTGGAGCTGAGACGTTCCGAAACGTTTATGAGTTCAACACGCCGGCTACCGTGGCCGCCCTGGGCACCGCTGTCAGCGAGAGCAGCCGGGAGGTATTGCTGCAAATTGCGGCGGTGGTCAGGCAAGTGGAACGAGAGGTCACAGAAGAAAGGAGACTTTGGGATGAGCAGCACAGCATTGCAGTATACGCAGAACGGGGACTATCTGATCCCGAACATCGAGCTGAACCAGCCGCCGCCTCTGGGCAAGTACGGACGGATGCGGAAAATGTTTCTCAAGGAGAACCGTCCGGTCCTTTACAACCACCTGCTCCTGAGCGGGAAACTGTACCCGCACCTGGCGGAGATCGACCAAGCGGCGAAGCAGCGGCTCGAACAGATGATGCTCACGCTGACGCAGGCGGCGGGGGCAACGGAGGAGCTGAAAGCCCGCGACCCGATGCAATGGACGGGCCGGATGAACGCCTGCAAGGCCCAGGCCGAGGAAGTGATCCGGAACGAACTGATTTTCAACTGAGTTTCTTCCTCACCGAAACAGAACAAATCGCGCAGATCGACCAGCGAGCGGAGACCGAACAAGTCTCCGCTTTTTCTTTTTCCGAGGCGGATTGGCGAACAGCGCTGGCATCCGGCAGCGGGTTTGCGAACGGAAAAGAACGTATTGCGGCCTACTATGCTGAACATCACAGCGCCAAAGAGCGAACCGCCTTTCTGAAGCAGGAATACGGTACTGGTGGCCAGAGCTGGACGTTTCAGGATGGCAGTAATGGCTTCCTCGACTACGATGCCAGCGGCGTCAAGCTGCGTTCCTATCCCAAAGGACAGGAGCAACGTCTGAAATGGTCGGAGGTAGAAAAGCGCATCCACGTCCTGATCGCCACAGGGAAGTATCTGGACGAGCGTGAGGCTGAAAAGCCTGCCGCGAAGCGGTATCAGGTGATCGTCTATCATCAGACAGAGGGCGGTTTTGATGAGCGTCGGGAGTATTTGACCCTGGAAGAAGCAGAACAGGCGGCGCAGAAATATGTGGATGGAACTCTGGAAAACGATGGCTTTGCCTATGACGGCGCGGCAGTCTACGATTTGCAGGAGAAAACGTATTTACGAGTTTTTGGCGTTTATCCAGATGAAACGGCCCAGTCACAGGTAGAGGTTGAAGAACCCACGCCTTCCCCCCAGCCCGTCCGTGACCCGTTGACCCCGGCCTACCAAAAGGGCGACACGGTGTATCTTGAGGGAAGCCCATATGAGATTACCAGGGTGAACGCCTACCATGTGGAGTTGCTGCCGCCCGGGCTGGCGTACCCGATTTTTCGGAGTGAGCCAAAGGAGCGTTTCGAGCATTTGCTGGCACAGGACGAGCGGAACGCGCACATCACCGATTTCCTGGCTGAACCACTGGCCTCCATCGACGCGGACATCCAGGAGGCTCTAACCAACGAAGGCGGTCTGCTGGATACGGCAAACCGGGAAACGCTATCTGAGATGTTCCGAAACGGTCAAGGGAACCGTCAAATTGCACAGCATTTGGCGCAAACCTATAGCAGTTTCGCTGATGTTGTAGAGCTTACAGGCGGCGAACTGGCGGACTGCTTTGGAAGCGAAGCAGGGCTGGAACTGAACATCAACGACAAGTACGAAACCAAAGTCACCCGCACTTGGGAGGAAGTCGCCCAGACCCTGCGCACTATCTATCAGCTCGGGCAGGGCGAGTTTGCTTACGAACCCAAAGCAGCGGAGCAGACTGAAGCAGCAGAACCTGCGCCGCTGGAATTGGCTCAAACAGAACCACCTGAACCAGAAACCTCGCCCGATGAATCTGCTGCACCTGACGAGCCGACAGTAACTTCTGAGCCGGTAGCCTTTTATCCTGCCGATAAAAACAATCTGCCATACGACGTTGTGGTCGAAAAACTTCAAATCGAGAATCCCGAACCGGAGATTTCTGCCCCACCCGCCCGAAACTTCCGCATCACCGACGAGCATCTGGGCGAGGGCGGCCCAAAACAGAAATTTGCCCGCAACATCGAGGCTATCCGCACCCTGCAAACTTTGGAAAATGAGAACAGGAACGCTACCCCGGAAGAACAGGAAATCCTGTCCCAGTACGTCGGTTGGGGCGGGCTGGCGGATGCCTTTGACCCGGACAAGGACAGCTGGGCCAAAGAATATAAGGAACTGAAAAGTCTGCTTTCCGAGGACGAGTATGCCGCCGCCCGGGCCAGTACCTTGAACGCCCACTACACCAGCCCCACCGTCATCCGGGCCATTTATGACACAGTGGAGCAGATGGGGTTCCGCACGGGCAACATTTTGGAGCCCTCCTGTGGCGTTGGTAATTTCTTCGGGATGCTGCCGGAGAGCATGGCCGGCAGCCGTCTGTATGGCGTCGAGCTGGACAGCATCTCGGGCCGTATCGCTCAAAAGCTCTACCCGGATGCCAACATCACGGTGGCTGGCTTTGAGACCACCAACCAGCGGGACTTCTACGATTTGGCCGTGGGCAATGTGCCCTTTGGCAACTACAAGGTCAACGACAAAGCCTACAACAACCTTGGTTTTTCCATCCACAACTACTTCTTTGCGAAAGCCCTCGACCAAGTGCGTCCGGGCGGCATCGTGGCGTTTGTCACCAGCCGTTTCACCATGGATTCCAAGGACAGCTCTGCCCGCAAGTACCTGGCCCAGCGCGCCGACCTACTGGGCGCGGTACGGCTGCCCAGCAATGCCTTCAAGGCCAACGCTGGGACTGAGGTCGTCTCGGATATCTTATTTCTCCAGAAGCTGGAGCGGCCCATCGACCGGGAACCGGAGTGGGTACAGGTGGGCCAAACGCCCGAGGGCTTTACCGTCAACCAGTATTTTGTGGATCACCCCGATATGGTGCTGGGTGAGCTTTCTGCCGAAAGCACCCAATATGGCCGGGAGGACGTAACAGTTGATCCCATCGAGGGGGCCGACCTGGCCGAACAGCTTAAAAGCGCGATGGCCCATATCAACGGCAGATATGAGGCGGTGGAGCGAGTGAACACCGAGCTGGACGAGGGCGCACCCGACGTCCTGCCCGCTGACCCGAATGTCAAAAACTTCTCCTATACGGTGGTGGGCGGCGAGGTTTACTACCGCGAGAACTCGGTCATGACGCCGGTGGAGCTGAGCGGCGACGCAAAGGAGCGGGTCAAGGGGATGGTGGAGCTGCGAGGGTTGGTCAACGAGCTGATTGCCTATCAGCTCGAAGATTTCCCGGATGCCGACATTGCCGCCAAGCAGGCCGAACTGAACGCCGCTTACGATGCCTTCACCACAAAATTTGGCTTGCTCAACGACCGCAAAAACGGGCGGCTCTTTGAGGACGATTCCTCCTATTATCTGCTCTGTTCCCTCGAAAATCTGGACGAAAACGGCAAGCTCAAGAGCAAGGCGGATATGTTTACAAAGCGGACCATCCGGCCCGAGCGCGCCGTCACCCATGTAGATACTCCCGCCGAGGCGCTGGCGGTGTCCATCGGGGAAAAGGGCAAGGTCGATCTGTCTTATATGGCGGAATTGCTGGGCACGCCCGAGGATTTCGGGCGCATTACCGAGGAGCTGCGCGGGGTGATTTTCCAGGACCCTTCCGACCAGAACTGGAAAACTGCCGACGAGTATCTGTCCGGCAACGTCCGCAACAAATTGCAGATCGCCAAGCTGGCCGCTGCGAATGACCCGGCTTTTGAGGTCAACGTGGAGGCGCTGACCGCCGCCCAACCCAAGGACCTGGATGCCACCGAGATCGACGTGCGGCTGGGGGCGACCTGGATTTCGCCCGATATCATCCAGAAGTTCATGAATGAGACCTTCCAGATTCCCTTTTATTTGAGGTATGCCATTCGGGTCAAATTTTCCCCGTCCACCGCCGAGTGGCGCATTGAGGGCAAGACCAAAACAAACCGCAACGACGTTATAGCCTACGAGACCTTCGGCACGGCCCGGGCCAGCGCCTACAAGATTCTGGAGGACACTCTGAACCTGCGGGATGCGCGGGTCTATGATACCGTGGAGGATGACAGTGGCAAGCCCAAGCGGGTGCTGAACAAAAAGGAGACCATGCTGGCCGGGCAGAAGCAACAGGCCATCAAGGACGCCTTTGCAAACTGGATTTGGCAGGACCCGCAGCGGCGTGAAAGTTTGATTAAACAGTACAACGAGCTGTTCAACTCCACCCGGCCCCGGGAGTACGACGGCAGCCACATCCATTTTGTGGGCATGAACCCGGAGATCACCCTGCGGGAGCACCAGCGGAACGCCATTGCTCACGTTTTGTACGGCGGCAACACCCTGCTGGCCCACGAGGTGGGCGCGGGCAAGACCTTCGAGATGGCAGCCTCCGCCATGGAAGCCAAGCGGCTGGGGCTGTGCCAGAAATCTCTTTTCGTGGTGCCGAACCACCTGACCCTCCAGTGGGCGCAGGAGTTTTTGCATCTCTACCCCAGCGCCAAGTTACTGGTGGCGTCCAAAAAGGATTTTGAAGCCGCCAACCGCAAAAAGTTCTGCGCCCGCATTGCCACCGGAGACTACGATGCGGTCATCATTGGGCACAGCCAGTTTGAGAAAATTCCGCTTTCCTTTGAGCGGCAGGAGCGCATCATCCAGGAACAGATTGACGAGATCCAGAGCGGCATTGCCGAGCTGAAACATTCCTCCGGGGAGAAGTTCACCATCAAACAGATGGAGAAAAGCCGCAAGCAGCTGGAAATGAAACTTGAAAAACTGCGGGCCACCGAGCGCAAGGACGATGTGGTCACTTTTGAAGAATTGGGCGTAGACAGGTTGTTTGTGGACGAGTCACACAGCTTTAAGAACCTTTTTCTTGTAACAAAAATGCGCAATGTCGCTGGTTTATCTACGTCCGAGGCCCAAAAGTCCAGCGATATGTTTGGCAAGTGCCGGTATATGGATGAGCTGACCGGAGGCCGGGGCGTGGTATTCGCTACGGGTACGCCTGTGAGCAACTCCATGACCGAATTGTTTACGGTCATGCGTTATTTACAGTACGGCACGCTGCAACAAAAGGGGCTGACGCATTTTGATTGCTGGGCATCCACCTTCGGGGAAACCACCACCTCTATTGAGCTGGCCCCGGAAGGCACCGGTTACCGGGCGCGGACCCGCTTTGCCAAGTTCTTCAACCTGCCGGAACTCATGACTATGTTCAAGGAGGTGGCGGACATCAAGACCAGCGACCAGCTGCACCTGCCGGTGCCGGAAGCAAAGTTCGAGACAGTGCTGGTCAAGCCCTCCGAAATCCAAAAGGAAATGGTACAGTCCCTTTCGGAGCGGGCGGGCAAGATCAACGCCGGGATGGTGGACCCGTCCGAAGACAACATGTTGTGCGTCACAAATGACGGGAGGAAGATCGGCCTGGACCAGCGCCTCATGAATCCGTTGCTGCCCGATGACCCAAACAGCAAGCTGAACGCCTGCGTCCGCAATGTGCTGCACATCTGGGAGGAAGGCAAAGAGGATAGACTGACCCAGCTTTTGTTCTGCGATTTGTCCACGCCCAAAGGCGACGGGCAGTTCAATGTCTACGATGATGTGAAGAAAAAATTGCTGGCGGCAGGCGTGCCGGAAAGTGAGGTGGCCTTCATTCACACCGCCGACACCGAGGCCAAGAAGAAGGAATTGTTCTCCAAGGTGCGCACCGGACAGGTGCGCATTTTGCTTGGCAGTACGGCAAAAATGGGGGCGGGCACCAACGTGCAGGACCGTCTTGTTGCCGTTCATCATCTGGATGTGGGTTGGAAGCCCTCCGACATGACCCAGCGCAACGGCCGCATCATCCGACAGGGCAACCGGAATAAGACGGTTCAGATCTACAACTACGTCACAGAAGGGACATTCGATGCGTACTTGTTCCAGACACTCGAAAATAAACAGCGCTTCATCGGACAGATCATGACCTCGAAATCGCCCGTCCGTTCTTGTGAGGACGTGGATGAGCAAGTGCTCAGTTATGCCGAGGTCAAGGCGCTGTGCGCCGGCAACCCGCTCATCAAGGAAAAGATGAATCTGGATGTGGAGGTGGCGAAGCTGAAGGTTTTGAAAGCCGATCACCAGAGCCAGAAGTACCGGTTGGAAGATAAGCTGCTCAAGGAATTTCCGGCCAGCATCCAACGGCAGAAGGTAGAAATTTCTGCTTTGCAACAAGATGCCAAAGTAGCAGAAGATAACCCACAGGTGAAGGACGGCTTCTGCGGCATGACTGTGAAAGGGATGCACTTTGAGGACAAATTGGCCGCAGGCGAGCGGTTGCTTCTGGCTTGCAAAGAAATGCCCACCGCCGAGACGGTGACGCTGGGGCATTACCGGGGCTTTGGCCTTGACCTGCGCTTTGATACCTTCCGCAACGAATACCAGGCAGTGCTGCGGGGTGCGACCAGTCATTTTGTGCCGCTCGGCACCGACGCCCGCGGCAATCTGACTCGCCTGGATAACGCGCTGGACAGCTTCCCCGACCGCATTGCCCGCGCTGAGAACCAGCTGCAGACTTTGTACCAGCAGCGGGACGCGGCACAAGTGGAAGTGGAAAAGCCTTTCCCCAAAGAAGCGGAGCTGGCTGAAAAATCCGCCCGCCTTGCCGAGCTGGACACCTTGCTGAACATGGAGAGCCGCTCCGAGCCGGAGCAGGAAGAACCGGAGGCCGTACAGGGCGAACGCCGCCCCTCGGTGCTGGCCGGGCTGAAAGCCGCTGCGACTGAGAAGCCCGCCCGTGATAGGCCCCAGAAAAAGGAGGAACCCGAAAGATGACCCATGAACAGTGGAACACTACACTTTATAAGCAGATGTTTGCGGAACAGGAGCAGTTCCGGGACTGGCTGCTGGCCCAGCCGCCGGAGGAGATTCTGAACCACGCCTATGAGTATGTCATGCGGGAGGACATTCTGCTTTCGCTGGAGTACAACGACCTGACCGATGCCCAGGCAGCGGGGCTGCTGACCTCGCCCTCACCGCTGGCGGACGTTTATGCAGAATTTGACAAGCTGGAAAGCAGTCACATGGAGGAGATCTGGAGCTGCATTGAGAGCCGGGCGGATGCTCTGCAGGCCGGCCTGCTGGACCGCGCCAAAACTCTGATCGACGAGTTCTGCGCCTACGAATACGCTTCGCAGGCGGATTTCAGCGACTTGAGCAGGGTCAACATCGCTTACACTACCGTGGGCGATGAGGATATCCCGTTGCAAGTCCATGTGGATCTTGAAGGTTACAAGATCGAGCGGGAGCTGGACGGCAAGTATCTGGACGTCCGGCAGTACAGTTCACTGCAGGAGCTGATCGAAAACGAACTGGAAGGGCTGGATTTTCAGGAGCTGGTGGCGGTGGATGAGAAGGACATCCAACTGCTGGCGCGGCGGGAAGTAGAACGTCAGCCCCGCACCTCTGTCCGGGAGCAGCTCAAGCAGGCGCAGGAGAAGGCAGAGAAGAAATCACCCGTGCAAGCCGCGCCCAAAAAGAAGGTGCCGGAACGGTGACGCCGCCCCGGCGAAAGCGCGGTGTTCAGCTCAATTTCCGCGTTTCCGAGGAAGAACTGGCGACGATTGAAAGCAAGATGGAACAGCTTGGCATCTTCAACCGGGAAGCCTATCTGCGCAAGATGGCGCTGGATGGGTACGCCGTCCGGCTGGACTTGCCGGAGCTGAAAGAGCTGCTTTCTCTGCTGCGCAGGCATAGCAGCAACCTCAACCAGCTGGTGCGCCGGGTCAACACTACCGGGCGGGTTTACGAGGCGGATTTGGCGGACATCGCAAAACGCCAGGAACAGCTCTGGGAAAGCGTGCGTGAAGTTCTGAACCGACTGGCGAGCATTTCTTGAGGCCATTGAATCCTACGGGATTGCCAAATCCTGCGGTTTGTGCTATCCTTAGCATATCCCCCTGGGGGGGATATGACAAGGAGGCTTTTTTATGGATAAGACGCACGCACATTCCCACACCGAAACAAAGAAAGTTGTCGACAGGCTTTCCCGTGCCATTGGACATTTGGAGAGTGTAAAGAAAATGGTAGAGGAAGGGCGCGACTGCAGCGAGGTGCTAATCCAAATCGCCGCCGTGCGGGGAGCCATCAACAATGTTGGCAAAATGATTTTGCAGGATCATATCAATCATTGTGTCGTGGAGTCCATCGAGACAGGAGACACAAAAGTCTTGCAGGACCTGTCGGAAGCCATTGACAAGTTTGTTAAGTAGGAGGGAGATATGAGCAAACATTTGTCCATTTTATGGGCGATACTGGCTGCAGCGCTTTATGCTGTTAATGCACCGGTATCCAAACTTCTGCTGCAGGAAGCAACGCCTACCATGATGGCAGCAATGCTCTATCTGGGCGCGGGTATTGGAATGCTTTTGCTCGGGATGGCTCGACAGCAGCTGAAAATGGGGAAGAATGAACAGAAATTGACGCGCAAAGACTTTCCCTTTGCCGTCGGCATGATCGTCCTGGATATTGCGGCACCAATCTGCCTCATGATCGGGCTTAGATCTACAACGTCGGCCAACGCTTCTCTGCTCAATAATTTTGAGATCGTGGCCACATCCGTGATCGCGCTGCTTGTCTTTAAGGAAGCCATCGGTAAACGCCTGTGGCTGGCCATCGGACTGATTACTCTTTCCAGTGCAATCCTTTCCATGGAGGACGCTTCCAGCTTACATTTCTCGACAGGCTCGCTGTTCGTCCTGCTGGCCTGCATTTGCTGGGGTTTTGAAAACAACTGTACTCGCATGATGTCGCAAAGCGACCCGCTGGAGATTGTGGTGCTAAAAGGTTTTGGTTCCGGGCTTGGTTCACTGGCGATTGCGTTTGTGGTCGGAGAGCAGCTTCCACCCCTGCGATTGATTTTGTGTGCGCTGTTGCTGGGCTTTGTGTCCTATGGATTGAGCATTTTCTTCTATGTCTACGCACAGCGAAAACTGGGGGCGGCCAAGACCAGCGCCTATTATGCCATCTCGCCGTTCATCGGCGTGCTTTTGTCTTTGCTGATCTTCCAGGAAATGCCGAGTCTTTCCTTTTGGGCGGCTCTTTTGATCATGGCTTTAGGTGCATATTTTGCTGCATAAAACTTACGGCGGCCTGCGCGAGCGGGCCGCTCTTTTTTGTTTAGGAGGTGCTCATGGCAACCACAAGCATCATGCCGCTGCACACCGGCAAGGGCCGGTCGGTGCGGCGGGCTATTCAGGATAGTATCAACTATGTGAAGAACCCAGACAAAACGGATGAAGGCCGACTTGTGACCAGCTACCAATGCAACGGAGAAATTGCAGATGCCGAGTTCCTGCTGGCCAAGCGGCAGTACATCGCCGCTACCGGCCGGGTACGCGGGAAGGATGACATCATCGCTTATCACCTGCGGCAATCCTTTGTGCCGGGCGAGATCACGCCGGAGGAGGCCAACCGCCTGGGGCAGGAGCTGGCAAAGCGTTTCACCAAAGGCGATCACGCTTTCATCGTCTGCACCCACATTGACAGGGCTCACATTCATAATCACATCATTTGGAACGCTGTGAACCTCGACTGCGACCGCAAGTTCCGCAATTTTCTGGGCAGCAGCCGAGCGGTTCGGCGGCTCAGCGACACCATTTGCATTGAGAACGGCTACTCCATTGTGGAGAATCCCAAACCCCACGGCAAGAGCTACAACAAGTGGCTGGGCGATGCCGCCAAGCCCTCCCACCGGGAGACGCTGCGCATCGCCATCGACCGCGCGCTGGAACATAAGCCCAGAAATGTTGATGAGCTTTTGAACAGCTTGGAGCAGTCTGGCTGTTCTGTCGGACGTCGGGGCAAGCATATTACCCTCTGTGCGCCCGGCTGGAAAAAGCCTGCACGTTTGAGCAGCTTGGGCAAAGGCTACACCCGGGAAGATTTATCCGCTGTGTTGTCTGGCCAGCAGGAGCACATACCGCGCAAAGCATCGGCTGCCGCAGCTCCCGAAGCGCCCAAGGTCAACCTGCTGGTGGACATTCAGGCCAAGCTCCAGGCGGGCAAGGGCAAAGGTTATGAGCGCTGGGCCAAGGTGTTCAACCTCAAGCAGATGGCCCAGACCATGGCCTATCTTTCAGAGCATGACCTGCTGGACTACGCCGCTCTTGCGTCAAAGGCTGCTACTGCGGCTGAAAGGCACAACGATTTGCGGGCGCAGATCAAGTCAGCGGAAAAGCGGATGGAGGAGATCGGCACCCTGCGGACGCATATCATCCAGTACGCCAAGACCCGTGACACCTATGTGGCCTACCGCAAGGCGGGATACAGCAAAAAGTTTCTGGAAGCCCACCGGGAGGAGATCACCCTGCACAAGGCCGCCAAAGATGCCTTCGACAAGCTGGGCCTGAAGAAGCTGCCCAAAGTCAAAGATTTGAACGCTGCGTATGCAGAGGTGCTGAGCCAAAAGAAAAAACTGTATCCAGAATACCGCCGCGCCCGTGACGAGATGCGGGAGCTTCTGACCGTCAAGGCCAACGTGGACCGGGTGCTGAACATGGAAGCGCCCGAGGCCGGGCGTGAAAAAGACCACAGCCAGCGTTGAGCAGGCTGTGGTCATAATTTTACAAAGCGTTCGTAGAACGCGCAGCCGCAGAAGGGACTTCTGCGTTCAAATGGGGTTTGGGGTGTGCACCAACAAGCATCCTCTGGCTAAATGGATAGCCAGAGGAATTGCTTGCTGGAAGGTGTATTCGTAACCACAGCGTTGAAGCAGCTCCTTCTTTCTTATTGGATCAGTGTTGTCCATAATCGATCCCCGCGGGACAGGCTGGGGCTGTCTTCGGCGCCTGCCCGAACCCGCCGGGCTAGATACCACGCCCCTTCAGCCGGGGCGGGCAGACCGGCCAGAAGGGTATCTTGTGCAGATAGGGCAAAGTCCTCCACCCGGACAGCTTCCCCTTCCTGCGGGTCGGTACCATCAAGATGGCAGAAGCAGCCGTACATCTGTTCCAGCCCGGCGGGGTCGTCCACCAGAAAAAGGGTACTCTCGCCAAGGTAAAAGGTTGCGTTCAGCTTTTCTTGGCTGGACTCCATCAGGCGGGCGAAGTCCCCGCCTTCCTGCATGGCCGAAAGGTCCAGCCAGATGCTGTTGACTTCCACCGTTATCCGGCCGTCCCCGTTTTCGTCCGAGCCCACCGCTTCCAGCTGGGCCTGCACTTGCTCCAGCAGTTCCGGGGCGGGGTCGGTGCGGCTGACCACCGTCACCACATAGTCGGGCCGGACGGCGGTCAGGTTCTGCCAGGCGTACCAGCCGGCAGCCAGCAGGGCGGCCAGGATCAGGGCCACATAATACCAGTGATAATGCCACCAGTTGACCCGGCGCTCTTTTGGGGTCAGCACCCGGGGCGGTTCCTGGACCAGGTCCTCGGGACGGATGTTCCGTTCATAACGATAGGAAGCCATGCTGCTACTACTCCTTGCTGTTTAGTTCACACTCGTGTCACCAGACACTTGAGGCCGTCGCCTTCCAGCCTGCACTGGCCGGCGCCTGCCGGGATGAACAGGCTCTCCCCTTTGCGGAGGGACATGGACTCGTCCCCTTCCCAAAGGATGCCCGTGCCTTCCAGCACCAGCACCGAGACGAACGACTCGGGGCCGCAGTCCAGGGTGAAACGGCCCTCCATCACATCCACCGTGAAATAGGGGCACTGGGCCAGATGGCCGTGGAAGTCGGGGTCGGGCTGGGGCGGGGTGCGCTGGGTCACTTCTAGGGCCTGCTGGATGTGCAGCTGACGGGGCTTGCCGTCGGCGCCCACCCGGCCGTAGTCGTAGATGCGGTAGGTCACGTTGGAGTTCTGCTGGATCTCAGCCACCACGATCCCCTTGCGGATGGCGTGGAGGGTGCCCGCCGGGATGAAGAACAGGTCCCCTTTTTCCACCGGGACGGCGTTCAGCACCTCGGTCAGGGTGTTGTCCTGGATGCGCTGCTGGAACTCCTCCCGGCTGATCTGATGCTGGAAGCCGTAGTAGAGGGTCGCGCCCGGCTCGCAGTCCAGGACGTACCACATCTCGGTCTTGCCGAACTGGTGCTCGTGCGCCAGGGCGTACTCGTTGGAGGGGTGCACCTGGATGGACAGGTCCCCCTTGGCGTCGATGAACTTGGCCAGGATGGGGAAATCCGTGAACTTCTCGCAGTCTGCGCCCAGGCAGCCGAGGCCTTTTTCCTGGATGTATTCCGGCAGGGTCTTGCCTGCCAGGGGGCCGGTGGCCACCACGCTGGGCCCGTCCGGGTGGCAGGACAGCACCCAGGCTTCGGCCAGCGGGTGCAGCTGGCTCTGGATGCCGTAGTCCTGCCGCAGCTTTTCGCCGCCCCACAGATAATCTTTGCAGGCGGGGGTCAGTTTGATCGTTTCCATCTTCAAATACCTTCTTTGCCCGGCTCAGCCCTGCAGCATCTTGGCGGCAGCCTGGGCCAGGGCCTCGTTGATCTGGTCGGCGCCGGCCTCATCGGGGGCCACAGCGGACAGATACACCTTGATCTTGGGTTCGGTGCCGGAGGGGCGCACCATCAGCTTGGCGCCGCCCTCCAGCCGGAATTCGAGCACGTCGGCGGCGGGCAGGCTGGTGCCTTCGGCGCTGTAGTCCACCACGGACGCCACCTGCAGCCCGCCGATCCGGGCGGGAGGCTGGGCGCGCAGGCCGGCCATCAGAGCCTGCATGGTGTGCATCCCCTTCTCGCCCTCAAAGGCGAAGCTCTCCAGCCGGTTGCGGTAGCAGCCAAATTCTGCGTACAGCTTTTCGATGGCGTCCAGCAGGGTCATGCCCTGCTGGGCGTACCAGGCGGCGGCCTCGCACACCAGCAGGGTGGCGTTCACCGCGTCCTTGTCCCGCACATGGGCCCCGGACAGGTAGCCGTAGCTCTCCTCAAAGCCGAAGATATAGCGGTCAGCCTCCCCGGCGGCTTCCAGCAGGCCGATCTGCTCGCCGATGAATTTGAAGCCGGTGAGGGTGCGCCGCAGCTCCACCCCGTACTTGGCGGCCACCGGTGTGGCCATGTCGGTGGAGACGATGGTGGTCACTGCCACGGGGCGCGCCGGCATGGTGCCGCGGGCGATGCGGGTGCGGCAGATATAGTCCAGCAGGATGATGCCCATCTCATTGCCGGTGATCAGGCGGTAGCCGCCCTTGCCGTCGGGGACGGCGGTGCCGCAGCGGTCGCAGTCGGGGTCGGTGCCCAGCAGCAGGTCGGGCTTGACTTTGTCGCACAGCTCCAGGCCCTTCTGCATAGCCTCGCGGATCTCGGGGTTGGGGTAAGGGCAGGTGGGGAAATTCCCGTCCGGCTTTTCCTGCTCGGGCACCACCGTCACATGGGTGACGCCCAGCTTGGCCAGCAGCTTTTTCACGCACTCCAGGCCGCTGCCGTTGAGGGGGGTGTAGACCAGCTTCAGGTCCGCGATGCCTGCGCCGTCCCCCACCCGCTGGGCGTAAACGGCGTCCACAAAGGCGTCGAGGCAGGCTTCCTCACAGTAGACGATGCGGCCGTCCGCCAGGGCCGCGTCAAAATCAGCGGGCTGCACCGCAAAGCAGTCCACCGCGGCGATGGTCTTCTGGATCTGGTTCGCGGCTTCCAGGGTGATCTGGCAGCCGTCGGACCCGTAGACTTTGTAGCCGTTGTACTTGGCGGGGTTGTGGCTGGCGGTGACGCAGACGCCCGCGCCGCAGCCATAGTACCGCACCGCCCAGGACAGGGCGGGGGTGGGTTCCAGCCGGGGGTACAGGTAGGCGGTGATGCCGTTGGCCGCCAGCACACAGGCGGTCTCGCGGGCAAAGACGTCGCTCTTGATGCGGCTGTCGTAGCCGATGGCCGCCTTTTTGGGCAGGCCGGAGGCGTTCAGGTAATCGGCCAGGCCCTGGGTGGCCTTGCGGATGTTGTAGACGTTCATCCGGTTGGCGCCCGCCCCGATGACGCCCCGCAGGCCGCCGGTGCCAAAGGCCAGCTCGCGGTAAAACCGGTCGGTGATCGCTTCCTCATCCCCCTGGATGGAGGCAAGCTCGGCGGCCAGATCCTCCGGCAGGCCGGGCTGGGCCCGCCAGGCGTCGTAGGTAGCGGCAATGCGCGGTTCAAGCATAGTGCAACTCTCCTTTCAGATGGTCATACCCGGTGCAGATACCAGATGCAGGCCGGGGTCTGGCCGCAGGGCCCCGGCAGGGGCAGGCCCAGGGCCATCAGCTGCGCGCCGGTATACTGCGCGCGCTGCTCGTCCTCGTAGACGGCGGCGGGGTCCAGCCCCTGCAAGGGCAGGCGGGGCAGGCTGTTCATGCTGGCGGTGCCGTGGCTGCCGCTCAGCGCGTCGCCCACCGCGAAGACGGCCGCCTCGCTGCCGTCCGGCGCGGCGATCATCCAGGCTGCGCCCAGCGCAGAGGCGTCGGGGCCGGCCAGGCGGTAGAGGTCGCCGCCCCGCAGCAGGCCGCCGTGGGCCCGGTACCAGGCCACATAGGGCCGCAGGGCTTCCAGCTCCTCCTGGGTGTAGGTGGTCAGGTCCAGCTCAAAGCCGAAGGTGCCCGACAGGGCCGCCGCCATCCGCGCCTCAGTGGTGGAGATGTGGCCGTTGCAGTGGTTGGGCACGGTGGAGAAGTGGGCCCCCATGACGCAGCCGGGATAGAACAGGCTGGTGCCGTACTGGATCAGCAGGCGGGCCCGGGCGTCGGTGTTGTCGCTGCACCAGATCTGGGGGCTGTAGTACAGCATCCCGCAGTCGAAGCGGGCGCCGCCGCCGGCGCAGTTTTCCAGCAGCAGGCCGGGGAAGGTCTCGGTGACGCGGCGCTGCAGCTCGTACACACCCAGCACGTACCGGTGGTACACCTCGCCCTGACGGCCTGCGGGCAGGGCCGCGCTGTACACGTTGGCCAGCGAGCGGTTCATGTCCCACTTGAGGTACTTGATGGGGCAGCTGCGCAGCACCCGTTCCAGCTGCTGCCAGATGCCTTCCACCACTTCCTCGCGGCTGAAGTCCAGGGTGTACTGCTGGCGGATCTCAAAGGGGCGGCGGCCCGGGATTACGAACGCCCAGTCGGGGTGGGTGCGGTAGAGGTCGCTGTTGGGGCTGATGGCCTCGGGCTCCACCCACAGGCCCAGCTCCAGGCCCATCTCGTTCAGCCTGCGGCACAGGCCGGGCAGGCCGTCGGGCAGTTTGGCCTTGTCCTCTACCCAGTCGCCCAGGCTGGAAGAAGTGTCGTTCCGGCCCTTGAACCAGCCGTCGTCCAGCACGAACAGGTCGATGTCGGCCTTTTTGGCGGCGGCGGCCAGGTCCAGCAGCTTCGATTCGTCAAAGTCGAAGTAGCAGGCCTCCCAGCTGTTCAGCAGCACCGGACGGGGCGCGTTCATGTCCTGCCAGCGGGGCGGCAGCAGCCGTGTGCGGATGGCGGTGTGGAACCGGCGGCTCATCTCCCCCAGGCCGTGCTGGGCGTAGACCATGGCCACCTCCGGGGCGGCGAAGCTCTCGCCGGGCGCGAGGGTCCAGTGGAAGTGGTAGGGATGGATGCCCATGACCAGCCGCTGACCTGCGTCGGCCCGCTCGGCCTCGATCAGGAAGTTGCCGCTGTACACGAAGGCAAACCCCCAGCAGTCGCCGTTCGTCTCGGTGGTGTCGGGGCGGCACAGGGCGATGGCGGGGTTGTGGGCGTGGCCGGGCACCCCGCGGATGCTGCCCACGCTCTGGATGCCGCAGCGCAGGGGCGCGCGCTCGGGGGTGCGCTCGGCGGCCCAGGTGCCGTTCAGGGTGATGAGGTCCAGGCTGTCGGGGGCGTAGTCCATGCACAGGGACGCCGCCTTGTGCAGGGTGAAGGGCTGGTCCCCGGCGTTTTTGTAGACGGCGGTGCGGGTGATCAGGTCCTCTTTTTCATAGACCGAATAGCGCAGCTCCACTTCCAGGCCGGCGGTGTCTTTCAGGGTGACGGACAGGGTCTGGACGTCTGCCCCGCCCCGGAAGGCGGGCAGGCCCGGCAAAGCCGGCTTGCCGTCGCACACCACGGCGGACACGAACTCGAGCTCTGCCGCCTCGGTGCCGTCGGCATATTCGGGCACACAGGGCGGGGTGCGGTTGTCCGCCGTGCCGGGGGCCGACCACTCTTTGGGCAGCAGGTCGGTCCAGCAGCCGGGGTCCCCGTGGGCGGCCCGGCCGTCGGGCAGGTCGGGCGCGCGGTCGGGCAGGCGGGCGCCGTAGTAGGTGTGCAGCAGCATCCCGTCGGGCCCCACCGACATCTGATAGCTGGTGTGGGCGGTGTGCAGGGTGTAACAGGTTTCAGAGTGTACGATCATGTAAGGTCATCCTCTCCATCGGTTTGTTCTTCTTCAAAGGGGTCGCGGGGCGGCTCGGGCTTGCGGCCGGCCTGTTCCATCCGGGCCACCGCCGGGCGCATCAGGGCCGCCATCCCCAGGGCGGTGACCGAGCCGCCCGCCAGGAACAGGGGCAGCAGCAGGTAGATGAACCAGCCCGGGGCCAGCACCCACAGCAGGGGCATCCAGGCCAGCAGTACCAGGATGCCCACCGTGGGCAGAAGGTTTGCCACCGTCATCCGGGCGCCGTCCAGCAGGGCCGGCAGCCCGTGCCGGTAGGTGAAGCGGGCCAGCAGTGCCAGCCCCCAGCACCCGCAGCAGCACACCCCTGCCAGCAGCAGGAAGGAGGCCGCGGCCAGCAGGCCGGTGAACACATCGTCCTGTGCGGAGGCTGCCCGCAGCCCGGCCAGCGCGGCGATGCCCGCCGCCAGCACCACCAGCCACAGGGCGGTGGCCTGCTTGAAATCCCGCCGGAAGGCCTTGAAAAAGCCAGATGCCGTCCGGTAGTCCTCCCCGGCCGCGATTTTGTGGACGATGGCGAACAGGGCCAGGGTGGAGGCCCCCGCCGTCACCACCGGCAGGCAGCAAAGCAGCCACAGGATGTTCAGGACCACAAGATCCCCTATCGCGCCCATCAGGCGGAAAAACGGCGAATCGTTCAGATGGTAGTCTTTCATGGATAAAACCCCTCTACAGGCAGTCGTGCGCACAGCGGCGCGGCCGCCAGCCCGGTGCCGCCATAAAGTTCGGCCGGGCCAAAGTTGTACCAGGCGTAGCGCACGGCGCGGGGCGCAGCTACTGCCGGGCTGTGCACTACCACTAGATCGGGTGCGACGATCCGGGCGCTGGCTTCGGCAAAGACGCCGTCGGCCCCGGCTAGCTGGAAGCCCCGGCCGGTCCCGGCAAGCCGCAGCCCGCCGCCTGTGTGCACAAAACGAAGCTGCACCTGGCCGCCGGGCGCGAGCGACGCTTCCGCCAGGCGGGGCGGCCGGCCCTCGACCGGCTGGCCGTAGACGTAGACCATGTCCAGTGCGAGCTGCGCGAGCCGTGCGCCCACCACCGCCTTGTCGGTCGGGTGGATGTTGTCGGCCTCGCCGCAGTCGGCCAGGACGACCAGCCCGCAGTTCGGTTCGGCGTCGGCCACAGCAGCCTGGGCGGCCCGCAGCGTGGGCCAGGCGTCCGGGCCCGCGCCGGTGGCGTACATCGGCAGCTGCACGAGCAGAAACGGCAGCTCGCCGCCCCAGTCCGCCCGCCATCGACGGACAAGGTGGGCCAGCAGGGCCCTGTAGTCCTGCGGCCAGGCTTCATCCTGCTCGCCCTGATAATACCAGAACCCGCGCACCGCATAGGGGCAGACCTGGCGCAGCATACTCTCGTACAAGTTGCCGGGGCGCTGGTAGGCGGTGCGCCCGGCGGGCGGCGGCCAGGGATACAGCCCGCAGTCGGCGTTGAGCACCGCCCAGCTGACGTCGGGGTCGGCGGCCCGGCGGGCAGAGATGCGGGCGTTCCAGGCTTCGACCGCGGTGTCATAGGCTTTACACTCGGCTGCAAACTGCTCGTCGGTCTTGTCCCCGATCTGGGCGTCGTACCAGGCCAGGCGGGCCTGCCCTTCCGGGAAGGTGGCCAGCAGGCTGCGGGGCATCCAGCAGTGGGCATAGGTGCCGCCCCAAAAACACTCGAGGATGCCCACATGGACATCCAGCGCCCGGGCCAGTGCCGCAGCTACATAGTAGGCTACGGCTGAAAGGTCGGCGGCGGTGCCGGGCCGCACCGGCTGCCAGCGGCTTTGCGCAAGAGTGGCGGCCTCGGGCGTCGTGACCTTGGGGGTCGCATAGAAGTGCAGGCGGGGGTCGGCGCATCGGGCCAGGACGGCCGCGCCGTCCCGGCTGCTTGCCAGCGTCAGCTCCATATTGCTTTGGCCCCCGGCCAGCCAGACTTCGCCCAGCCAGACGTTTTGGAATACTGTCTGTTCCTCTCCGGCGCGCAGAGCCAGCGTATAGGGGCCGCCCGCGGGCAGCGGCGGCAGGGTCAGCTGCCAGCGCCCGGCCGCATCGGCGGCGGCTTCGGTTGTGATGCCGGCGGAATCCAGCCGACCGTGCACCACAGTACCGGGAGCCGCCGTGCCCCACACGGGCACCGGCTTGCCCTGCTGCAATACCATATCGTTGGAAAAGATTGCTGCCGGCTTTAGCTTCATTGTGCGCCGTTCTCTTTCAGAAATGCCAGGTTTCTGTCAATCAGCGCGCACCGCTGGGCCACGCAGTCGCGGCTGCGCAGGGGATCGGACGGGGTGTGGAAGGCGAAGTCCAGCAGGCGGTCCACGGTGGTGCTGGCTACGTGCAGCCGGGTGTCGCTGGCGGCGTAGTAGATGTACAGCTCGCCGTTGTCCCGGGCGATGGCCCCGTTGGTGAACACCACGTTGGACACGTCGCCCACCCGCTCCCAGCCGCGGGGCGCGATCAGGAAGCCCGCGGGCTCGGCGATGACCTTCCAGGGCTCGGCCAGATCGGTGACGAACACATAGATCACATACCGCAGCCCGGCGGCGGTGTTGCGCACGCCGTGGGCGATGTGCAGCCAGCCTTTTTCGGTCTTGATGGGGGTGGCGCCCTCGCCGTTCTTGGCCTCGGTGATGGTGTGGTAGCGGCGGGGGCTGGTGATGATCTCCTCGTCGATGACGGGGTGGGTGATGTCCTCGCACAGGCCAAAGCCTACGCCGCCGCCCGAGCCGGTGTCGATGAAGTCGTCCATGGGGCGGGTGTAGAAGGCGTACTTGCCGTTGACAAAGCTGGGCAGCAGGTCCACGTTGCGCTGCTGGGGGCTGCGCAGGGTGACCAGGTTGGGCAGCCGCTCCCAAGTCTTGAGGTCCCGGGTGCGGACGATGCCGGCGGCGGCCACGGCGGCGGACAGGTCGGGGTTCGACTTGTCCTTGCTCTCGGAGCAGAACACGCCGTAGATCCAGCCGTCCTCGTGCTTGGTCAGCCGCATATCGTAGACGTTGGTCTCCTCGGGGCAGGTATCGGGCAGCTCGACGGGCTTGTCCCAGAAGCGGAAGCCGTCCACCGGGCTGTCGCTCTCGGCCACCGCAAAAAAGCTCTTGCGGTCGTTGCCCTCCACCCGGGCCACCAGGTAGAACTTGCCGTCCAGCTCGATGGCGCCGGCGTTGAACACCGCGTTCACCCCCAGCCGCTCCATAAAGTAGGGGTTGGAGGCGGGGTCAAGGTCGAACCGCCACTCCAGGGGGATGTGCTCGCGGGTGAGGACGGGATAGTCCCACCGGTCGTAGATGCCGTTGTACCAGTCGGACTTATGGTTCTTGCGGGCCAGCAGGGCCTCCTGCAGGGCCTTCTGGCGCAGGTATTCGGGGTGCAGTTTAGACTGTGACATCGGGGTCCCTCCTGATCAGTTCCATACACATGCGCCCGTTGTGGTAGGGGCATTTCCACGGCTCCACAATGGGCTGGCGGCTGGCCGGCACGCCGCTGGCGTCCACCGACCAGAACCACTCGCCGCCGGGGCGCTTGTCCACCAGCTTGTCGGTGATGTAGTGCCAGATGTCCGCGGCGGCGGCAGCGTAGGCTTCGCCGCCGGATTTCTCGTATTCGTTCACAAAGCCCAGCACCGCCTCGGCCTGAACCCACCAGACCCGGGTGGTGTCGTCCACCCCGCGCTCGCACTCGTTGAGCAGGGAGTGGTCCCGGTAGGCGTGCCGGTACACGCTGCGGGCCAGGTCCGAGTCGATGGCCCCGATCCTGGCCGTCAGGGCCGCATCGCCCAGCAGGGCGCAGCCCCAGTCGATCAGCCAGCTGGACTCGATGTCGTGGCCGTAGCTGTACAGGTCGATGATGGAGCGGTAGTGGCTGTCGAAAAAGACCAGCTGCCGGTGCAGCTCCGGGGAATAGATCTTGTCTGCGTAGATCTCCAGGATGCGCCGCATGGCCTGCCCCACCGAGGGGTCGCGACTGGCCTGGTAGAGGCCGGCGTAGCCTTCAAAGACGTGCAACAGGGTATTCATGGTTTTTTCAGCCATGACGCCGTTTTCCGAGAGCTTTTCGTTGCTCTCCGGCTTCCAGTCCACCGTAAAGGCCTCGAGATAGCCTTCCGCGTCGGTACAGCGGTTCTCGATCAGGCGGAAGATCTCCAACGCACGGGTCAGGGCGCGCAGCTCGCCGGTCAGCCGGTAGTAGGCGGAAAGGGCGTAGATGGCAAAAGCCTGGTTGTAGGTATGCTTGGTGGTGTCCAGCGGGCGGCCCAGATAGTCGCAGCTCCAGTAGACGCCGCCGTTTACCCGGTCGAAGCAGTGGTCCTCGAACCACTGGTAGGAATGGCGGGCGCAGCCGGCGATGTCCGCCCGGCCGGTGAGCATAGCCGCCTCGGAAAAGAACCAGAGGATGCGGCTGTTGAGGATGCAGCCTTTTTCGGCGGTCTTGTCCACCTGCAGGTCAAAATCCACCAGGCCGTAGTAGCCGCCGTGCTCCTCGTCTTTCAGTCTCATCCAGAAAGGGAGAATGACGTTGTTTAGCATGGTCTCTGCCGCTTGTTTGATGCTGGGCATGGGAAAAACCTCCTTGTATTATAGAGTAGTAGTTATTAGAGCCCCTCTCCAAGGGCTGTGCTACACTGTAAGGGATGCTGTGGATTGGTGCGAACCTCCTACCACAAGATGGTTCTCGAAAGGTTCCAACCACAGCCCCTTATATTTTGTTGATCAGTTAAATACCGTCAGACGGTTTATGTGGAACAAGGCTACAAAAGTAAGGTGCACTGTGGATGCAGCATCACATATTTACCACTGGAGGGATTTGTTATGGTGGTTTCTGTTGGTATCGACGTCTCAAAAGACAAACACGATTGCTTTATCGTCAGTTCTGAGGGGGAAGTTTTGGCAGATGCGTTCATGATTCCCAACAACATAGACGGATTTCACTGTCTATTGCAGAGAATCCAGGATTGTGCTACACCCCAGGACAAAATAAAAGTAGGGCTTGAGGCGACCGGGCATTACAGCTACAACCTTCTCGGGTTTCTCCTTGACAACGGTCTGACCACCTATGTCCTGAACCCCTTGCGCACAAACCTCTACCGAAAAAGCCTCAGCCTCAGAAAGACCAAAACCGACCGGGTGGATGCACGAACGATTGCTTCTATGCTGTTATCCGATGCAGGCCTCAAACCCTACACAAATACAGCATACCACAACGAGGAGCTAAAGTCACTAACCAGATACCGTTTTGACAAGGTACAGGAACGCGCCAAACTGAAAAGTTCCGTCTCCCGGCTGGCCTGTATCCTGTTTCCCGAGCTGGAAAAGCTGGTACCGACTGTGCACATTGCCTCGGTCTACGCCTTGCTGGAGGAGTTTCCAGGCGCCAAACAGGTCGCCAGCGCCCATTTGACCAGGCTGAAAGCCCTGCTGGAAACCGCCTCCAAAGGCCGCTACAAGCGGGATATGGCGCTTGCTATCCGCAATGCCGCCCGAAACTCCATTGGTTCCCGGATGCCTGCCAAGTCTCTTGAACTTCAGCATACCATCCGCCTCATTCGCGAATTGGATACTGAAATCACGGAAATCGAAGAACAGATCCAGTCCATTATGGATGAACTCCATTCTCCTATTACCACTATCCCCGGATTGGGCTTCCGTATGGCCGCCATGATCCTTGCTGAAGTGGGCGATTTTTCTCGCTTTGACTCCCCGGACAAGTTGTTGGCTTATGCCGGGATGTCGCCCTCTACTTACCAGTCCGGCCAGCTTAAAAATTGCTACCCGCACATGGAAAAGCGCGGCTCCAGGTACCTGCGTTACGCTCTTTTCAACGCTACCAAATATGTCTGCCACTGGGATACCAACTTTGCCGCTTATCTTGCCAAGAAACGGGCGGAGGGCAAGCATTACAATGTCGCCATTTCTCATGCAGCCAAAAAGCTTGTGCGTCTGATTTTCGCTATGGAAAAATCCGGGATACCCTACCATTTGACCGTCTGACCGCTTTCGTCTTGCTAACCGGGGCCCGCTCGGGCCTCTGCTTTGCTATACCCTTTTTGAGCCATCTGGTTTTTCGCCTCCACTCATTTTTGGGGTTGACTTTTAATAGTTAATCTTTCAGAAAGGCGCCTGTTCCGCCGGAGGAACAGGCGCCTGTTCAGGCTCAGCGCACGCCCAGCTCCCGGTCAGTGGGGCCGGCGTTGTCATGGGACTTGATATAATCGACCACTTCGTCTGCCGTGGTAAAGGCCAGGCCGACGTAGCTGTCGGCGCAGCCGTAGTAGAGGGCGATGCGGCCTGTGGCTGCATCCTGCAAGGTAGCGCAGGGGAAGCAGACATTGGGCACAAAGCCACGCTCTTCATAATCTGCCTCGGGGGTCAGCAGGAAAGTGCCGCAGCGGTACAGCACCTTGCTGGGATCGTCCCGGTCCAGGATGGCACCGCCGATGGAGTAGACATAGCCGTTGCAGGTGCCGGTAACGCCGTGGTAGAACAGCAGCCAGCCCTCGCTGGTCTCAATGGGGGCGGCGCCGCCGCCGATCTTGACGTTTTCCCACCAGTTGCTGCTCTTGCTCATCACATGGCGGTGGCGGCCCCAGAACTCCATGTCGGGGCTCTGGCTCAGGAAGATGTCCCCAAAGGGGGTGTGGCCCGAGTCGGAGGGGCGGCTGAGCATGACGTACATGCCGTTGATTTTGCGGGGGAACAGCACCGCGTTGCGGTTGAAGGGAACGAAGGGATTCTCAAGCCGGGTAAAGGTCTTGAAATCGGTGGTCTTGGCCAGGCCGATGGACGCGCCGTAAAAATCCTGGCACCAGATGATGTAATAGGTGTCCTCCACCTTGACCAGGCGGGGGTCGTAGGCGTAGACCGGCATGGCGGGCTCGCCCTTTTCGTTCACGAAGGGAATCTTCTCGGGGTCGAAGGTCCAGTGGATGCCGTCGGCGCTGCGGCCCAGGTAGATGTAGGGGATGCCGTTGGTCTGCTCGCCCCGGAACACGCCGATGTAGGCGCCTTCGTAGGGCATGACGGCGCTGTTGAAGATGCGCGCCACGCCGGGCAGGGGGTTGCGCCGGATGACGGGGTTATCGCTGTAGCGCCACAGAGGGGCGGTGCAGCCGGCGGGTTTGTCCTGCCAGGGGATGTTGGGCAGGTCGCCGCACAAAAGGGTGGTTTTGCTCATAAAGCCTCCTGAAAAAGTGTCCTTCCTCACCGCTCTGTGTCTCCTGCCCCACGTGTGAGGGGCAGGAGACAGGGCAGTGATGAAGGAGAAGCAAATATAGGAGTTGGGGATGACGGATGGAAACGGACGCTCAGCCCTTGACCGCGCCGGCGGCCATGCCGCTGTACACTTCCTTCTGGAAGAAAAGGAAGAGGACAAGGATGGGGATGATGGTGATGATGACGCCTGCGCAGATGTAGTTGTACTGGTTGCCGTAGGGGCCGGTGAAGGTGTACAGCGCCACCGAAATGGTCTTCAGGTCGCTGGTCTGCAGGTACAGGTTGGACATGTAGTACTCGTTGTAGACGCTGACGCCCTTCAGCAGGCAGCTGGTGACGATGGCCGGTTTCAGCAGCGGCAGCAGAATCTTGAAGAACACGCCGAAGTAGGTGCAGCCATCCAGGATGGCACTTTCATCCAGAGCCCGCGGCAGGTTCTCAAAGAACTGCAGGAAGATGTAGATCGAAATGATGTCAGTGCCGCACAACACCAGGATATAGCCGTACAGGTGGTTGATGAGGCCCAGTGAGAACATGATCTGGTAGACCGTAACCTGCGTGGCGATGCCGGGGATGAGCGATGCGAACATGAACAGGTTGTGGATGAGGCCGCTGCCCGTGAACCGGAACCGGTTGAGCACGTAAGCCAGCATCGAACTGATGAGGATGGAGAAAAGCAGGACGAAGACCAGGGCGATGCCGGTGTTCAAAAAGCCCCGCAGCATATTGGCCCGCTCGAAAGCGGTGACGAAGTTGTCAAAGTTGAGCCAGTTCTGGGGAGGGGTCAGCACGTTGGTGGTGTTGTACTCATCGGTGGTCTTGAACGCCGTGAGCACGCACACCGACACCGGGATCAGCGCGATGATCGAGAAAAGGATGAGCAGGAAGTATTTCAGGAAGGTGAAGATCTTGTCGCCGATGCGCAAATCGCGCTTTGCCTGAACGGCCTGGGATGTGATTGCCATTTATCGTGCCGCCTCCTTTGCTGCTTTGCGGGCCGCCCGGGCTGCCTTCTTGCGCTCTTTCAGCTGCTGACGGCGGCGGCGGTCCTCCTCTTTCATGATGGCGTCTTCCTCGTTATCCTTGAAGAAGTACTTGAAGAAGATCTTTTGGGCCACCGTGCACAGGATGATGATGACCAGCAGGACGATAGCCATGGCGCAGGCCAGACCGACTTTCTGGTTCTCATGGGCCAGGCGGTTCATGATGACGAAGTAGGTGCCGGTGCCCATGGTGCCGTTGGTGATGACGTAGGGTGGCTCGAAAGCGCTCAGGGAGCCGCTGATGGACAGGATCAGGTTCAGCACGATGATGGTGCGGATAGAGGGCATGATGATGTAGCGGAACTGCTGCCAGCGGTTGGCGCCGTCTAGCTCGGCTGCTTCATACAGATCGGAGTCCACCGACATCATGGCGCCCAGGAACATGACCATGTTCTGGCCCATGTAGCGCCACACCGAGGTGGCCGCCAGGGCGATGTTGTTGATCCGTTGGTCCTGCAGCCAGTAGGGGATGTTCTCCAGCTCCATGCCGAAGAACTGCAGGATGGAATCCAGGACGAAGCCGCGGGCGTAGAAGAATTTGAAGATGAAGCCGACGGCGATGCCGCAGATCAGATAGGGGAAGAACATACAGGCTTTGTAGATGCCCTCGCCCTTGACTTTGAATACCATCAGGGAGGCGAAGAAAAGAGCCAGCACCAGCTGGACCACCGCGCCGCCCATGTAGTAGACGCTGACGATCAGGGAGCCGAAGATGTCGTCCCGCTTGAACACCTCGATGTAGTTCTGGATGCCGACGAAGGTGCCCTCCGACAGGTAGTTGCGGTTGTAGAAACTGAACTGCACCATCTTGCCGAAGGGAATGTAAGTGAACATCAACAGCAGGGCCAGGGGCACGAACATGAAGCTGATAATGAGCAAGGCCCGCTGAGTCTTGTCTGCCCGGATGAATTTGCGGAAGCCGCTCGGCTCTGCCTTGGCGGTCAGCGGATATTCAACCATGGGATGACCTCCTTTTTAACGTTTGTTTTGGAAAAAAGGCAGCCCGGGGCGATGGGGAAGCTGCACCCCGGGCTGTCATGGGAACACTTACATGGTCACTTCCACGCCAAGGATCTCCTGGGCGCTGTTCCAGGCGGCGTCGCGCTCGGCCATGATTTCATCGAGGGTCTGGCTGCCGGTCAGGGCCGCTTCCAGCAGGGCGCACTCGGGGTAGTCGTCGTTGTTGATGCCTACCTCGCTCTGCAGGTTGACTTGGTCGAACAGGTCCTCCTCACCCTCCGGCGGCGGATTGTTCGAGACAAGCTCAATCCCCTCGAAGTCTGCCAGGAAGGCAGGCATCTCGCCGTCTTTGCGGGCGGGGATGCAGCCCTCGTCGATGAAGATGCTGCTCTCATCCAGCAACCACTTGACGTAGAGCATGGCGGCGATCTGGTTGTCGGACGAGATTTTGTTGTTGATGCCGTAGCTGTAGTTGCCGCCCGCGCCAGCATACCGCTTGCCGTCCACCGTGATGGGGAAAGGCATATAGCTGATATCATCGGGGTTGGGGCCGGCGTCCTTGAACTGCTGCACCGCCCAGCTGCCCAGCACCATGGTGGCGATCTCGCCGGAGTTGATGCGGCCCTTGGAGGACTCCCAGTCGGTGGACATGGGATCGTCCTCGATCAGACCACGGGCGACCGACTCATACAGGGTGTAGTAGACGGCGTAGGGGCCGGTGCCGTCGCCGCGGTCGGCAAAGGGGCTGGCCATGTGAGGCATATTGTTGTGGAACTCAGGATCGCCGGTGGCGGAGCCGAAGATGTAAGCGTCCCAGGCGCCCATAGTCCAGCCTGCGGCGAAATTGGTGTACAGGGGGATGGCGTCGGTGTTGTCCTTGATGGTCTGCAAATCGTCGAGGAACTCGTCCGGGGTGGCGGGCACCTCGGTGATGCCGGCCTCGGTCCAGACGCGCTTGTTGTAGGCCACGCCGTCCGCGTTGCCGCCGTTAGCGATACCGTACACCTTGCTGTCAAAAGCCTTGTCGCCAATGAAGTTGTAGATGGAATCAAGGGTGTCCATATCCCCCAGCGGGACAAAGTAGCTGGGCAGGTCTGCTTTGGAGACGCTGGTGGGGATGAAGCAGATGTCTCCCCACTCGCCGGTCATGATGCGCAGGGTGAGACTCTCCTCGTAGTCGGTCAGCGCCTCATAGGTGACGGTGATGTTGGGGTACAGCTCGTGGAACTGTTCGGCGTAGCCGGCGTAGGTGGTGTCCACGATATCGGTGCGATTGGTCAGGATTTTGATGTCGGCCTTGATGTCCTGATAGTCCTCGCCCAGGTTGATGGAGTCAATGGTGGGCAGAGTGCTGGCTTCGGTAGAGCCGCCGGAAGAAGTGGTGCCGCTGCCGGCAGCAGTGCTGGACGAGCCGCCACAGGCGGTCAGCGCGCTTGCAGCTGCCAGGACGCCGGCAGCCTTCAGGAAATCGCGGCGATGAATCTTGCGCATAGAAAATCCTCCTACTCTTGTTATTTCATGTGGTTCTTCGGCCTGTAAGCTAAAATTTTACTTCAAAAATTTAGCTCATGGTTCGTACTTTAAGTATAGATTTTTTGCAGCGTCAAGTCAATAGCTACGGTAAATTTTGTATTTGTGCAACATATAAACGGAAAATGATTGTGCAATCAGCCAGAGAAATTGAAAAAATCATGCTAAAATATAACCTAACAAATTTATTAGCTTATCTAGTTAGCTAATGATTCCGGCCAAAATGACCGATTTTGTGCCGTTTTACATCACTTGTACGTCGGGTAGGAATTGACAGACTTAAAAAAGACTGGTATAGTAAGTTAATCAAAACGCTTCAGTTTGCCCGGTACAGCCGGGACAAGTGCGGAAAGGAAATCCCACCATGGCAAAATCAGTACGGATGTCGGATATCGCAAAGCGGCTGGGGATCAGCACAGTCTCGGTTTCCAAGGGGCTGGCTGGCAAGGAAGGCGTCAGCGAGGAGCTGCGCGCCCGCATCCTGGCCACAGCCCGGGAAATGGGCTACCAGATGCCGACCCGCACCCAGCAGCATATCGGCGGTAAGAGCATCGGCATCGTGGTCGCCGACCGCTTTTTCAATGAGAACGCCTTCTACTACAGCTTGTACCGCAGCGTGCTGAACAGCGCGACGGCGGCAGACCTGTCGGTGCTGATGGAGATTGTGTTCCCCCAGGCCGAAAAAAACTGCACCATGCCCACCTTTTTGGTCAACCGCAAGGTGGACGGCCTGATCTTTATGGGTGAGATTGACCGGCGGTACTTGGCCACCGCCATCCAGAGCGGACTGCCCTTCATGCTGCTGGATTTTTACGACGACGCCATCGCCGCTGACTGCGTCCTCAGCGATAACACCAGCGGCAGCTATATGCTCACAGAACACCTGATCGAAACAGGCCGGCGAAACATTGCCTTTGTGGGCAGCGTCCTGGCCACCAGTTCGATCATGGACCGCTATCTGGGATATGTAAAAGCGCTGATGCGGGCCAAGCTGCCGGTCCGGTCTGAATGGCTGATCGAGGATCGGGACAGCCGCGGCCTCTTTATTCCCCTCACCCTGCCCATCGAGATGCCAGACGCCTTTGTCTGCAACTGCGACGAAGTAGCCTTCAACGTAGTGGAGCTGCTCAAGCGCCGGGGCTACCGCGTCCCTCAGGAAGTCGCCGTCACCGGCTACGACGATTTCCGCTATTCGACCATCTGCAGCCCGCCCCTTACTACCCACCGGGTGGATGTGGAAGAGATGGCCCGCACGGTGGTCGCCCAGCTCTGCCGCAAGATGGCGCATAAGCCTCCCCTCGCCCCCACCGTGATCATCCCGGGGGCATTTGTAAGAAGGGAATCGACCTGACATCCGACGGGAAAGAGGGATCATCCATGCAAAAATTCGAGGCATTAGCTTTGTTTGCCCCCATCGCTCCCTGCGGAGCGCTTGTCACCAGGCAAATCCGTTCCCGATTACGGCAGATGCAGGAGGCTACCGGCGCCGGAAATTTGTAGAGGCCATGCCTGCTGCATCCAGCAATCCCAAAGGTCTTCTCACGCTGGCACAGGTTGGCCAGGATTACTGTGACCAGCTGTTTGCAGTTGAAAAGAAACTGGCTGTTCAGAAACACCGCAAAAGGAGTCAAAGCCAGTGCTGTGATTTACAGTCTGATAGAAACAGCTGGTGCCAATGGTCTTTCTGTGCGGGGATACCTACTGTCCAATCTTCCTGCCATGGACTTCCGCCAGCATCCCTGAAAACTGATGCTCTGGAGCGGCTGCATGCGAAGTTGTTTTGAATAACAAAGAAGGACCAGCCAAGTCGGGTTACGCTGTCAATCGAAGGTATACCGTAACGACCGACTTTGACTGCTTTATTCTGCGCATTCGTGAAGCAGATGAAATTTCCCGCCTTGTAACAAAACTGGAACTCTATGTGGAAGCTCTGGACACCTTCCGTGGCGTGGTTCTGCCCTGTCATGATTTCAGAATCATCACACGGATTGCATCACAGGATAACCGAAAAAGAGGCGACATACAAAATCTTTCCCTGTCGCTGATGTTCGTCTTGAATCAGTTTGAGAGGATGAGTGTTTTATTGACCAGGCCTCTGTGGCGAGAGATTGGGATAAAGATCTGCACTATTGGGATATCAAAGCCAAGTTGGGAATGCATATGATCCCGGAAGCAAAAGCAGCATTTTTCGCTAACAGGGAAAAATTTCGGATTTTCAACTACTGGAACTTGACGTGCTTGCGGGAATTTTATTGTTGGCGTAAAAATGGTATGATTTTGGTGCAGTTACATGTTATACTATGCGCAAGAAAGCGGCCAAGCAAAAAGAAGAATGTATGACAAGGATGCTTCTGCCCCGAATGGGACAAAGCATAAAATTTTTACCAAGTTGCTTTATTGCAGTGTTGTGATGAATAGATGGTGTGATATTGCAACTGGCCTACACAAAGAATGATAAGGAGGGCACCTATGTTCAAGGACGTACAAAATAACTTGCCCAAAGACTTGAACGTTTCCAACTGTCCAAGATGCGGGACACGTTTGATCCGTGGCAGAATCATCGTGACGGGTCTGCTCAAATGTTCAAAGTGCGACCGTCACTGGGTGATCCAGATGGAAAAGAACAAGGTCACTGTGACAAGAGCATCTGTGCATTTTGAAAAGTTCGAAGAACTTGGAGAGCTCACCTGATTTTATCATTGAATGACTGAAAATTGAATATGGAATGAGACATACCGTATCTGCGTCGGACTGGGAGATTGCCCTTAGGGACGGAATTCGGGAGTCAAAAGTTTGTTAGACAAGGACTGAACCGGCTATAGGCCGGACGAGACCGGCAGACGGAAGCGATTTCCTTAGGGAAATTGCGGCTGTCTGTCGGCCTTTTTTATTTGTTTTCTGGTTGTCGCTTCCGTCGCCCCACGGGAGTGACAGATGCGCCAACATTGGGAGACGTATATCGCCAGATATCCTTGACCTTCAGATTTTGCACGTCTATACACGCGTCAAAATCTGGAGGATAACCCTATGCGCTTTGATCCTGTTGAATGTGGGAAGAGAATCAAATCCCTGCGTGAAGAAAAGGGACTTACCCAAATGGAACTTTCTGAGAAAATGAATATAAGTTATGAACATATTCGGTCGATTGAAACCGGCCGGAGAGTTTGTTCTATAGACCTTATGGTGGAGTACGCTGTATTTTTTGGAGTTAGCTTGGATTATCTTATCGTCGGAAAACTGCAGAATTTAGATTCCATTCACTCTGATCTTATTACTGCTATCGGAATCCTAGAAAAAATCAAAAGTAATCTTTGAATAAGTTATAGGGCTCTGGCTTTGAAACTGGTACTCAGAGTACCGGTAACTGGTACTCTGAGTAACTCCCGCAATGGAAAAATCTAAGGTATCATAGAGTTACAGCAAGGGACTCCCCCAAACGGGAGGACAAGCCCGAAGCCAGCGGACCTTGAAAAGTGAATAAGCAGCCTTCTGGTACTTCCAGACAATGATACTTCCGTAACTCGCGGCCCGGCCACAAAGAAGGCGGGGCGGCTGAAAAGCCGATGGAGCGGTGCAAATCCGCCGCCAGAAGGTTCCCAACCCTCCCCGGGGCGTCGAGGACAAATGGGGGAGGGACCCAAACAAGATTTCAGCCCACCGCCCAAGGGCACAGAACCCCGGACGGTGGGCTTTTACATACCTATAAAAGGAGGAAAATCTATGAGCCGTAACTATGTATACAAAGTCGATCCGGCATCCCTCATGACCCTGTGTCCGGTCTGTCTGCACTCGTTTCAGGACGCCAGGAAAGCATTCCTGCGCCGGGCAGACGTTCACCAGCAGACCAAGGATGTCTGTACTTACTGCCAGACCCGCTATGGTTTCGACTATTACGTCCAGCCTGCTACGGCTCACCGAGACACCACCCATCGAAAGGTAAGAACCTATGTCCCTGCATCTAACCATTGACCCCGAGTTTGAGGGCAAGATTCCACCGCTTCGGGAGGAAGAGCTGAAACAGCTTGAGGAAAACATTCTGGCAGACGGAGTGGTCATCAACCCGCTCATTGTCTGGGATGGGGTGATCGTAGACGGTCACAACCGCTATCGTATCCTTCAGAAGCACCCCGAAATTCAGTTCACTACCTACGAGAAGCAGTTTCCCGACCGGTACGCAGCTATCGCCTGGATCTGCAAGAACCAGTTGGGCCGACGGAACCTGACGCCGCAGCAGTTCAAATACCTGGTCGGACAACGATATGAAGCAGAAAAACAATCTAAAGGAATAGAGTTTCAGGGAAACCAGTACACTTCACAAGACAGAAGTGGTCTGGGTCAAAATGACCCAGACCAAAAGTCGCATGGTACACGTTCAAGAATAGCAAAAGAAACGCAAACAAGCGATAGTTATGTAAGACGTGCAGCGCATTTCGCCAAGGGTGTAGACGCTGCTGAGGAGACTGAGCCAGGCATCAAACAGGAAATCCTGACCGGCAACATCAAGCCCACAGAGAAGGCCGTTGCGGCCATCGCCAAAGCCCCACCGGAGGAGCGGCCCGCTCTGGTCCAGCAACTCCGGCAGGCAAAAGAAACCGAAAAGCAAGAAGAAAAGCCGAAGCCCAGGCGCAGCGCCGCCGAGACCTTGCAAGCCATCCGGGATATCTCAGCCAACATGTTGCAGTCCAACGGGGAAATCGACGCAGACGATATCTGCGCAGAACTGGAAGACGCCCTGGACACCATGATTTTCCGCTGGGATACCTGCCTGGAAAACTACAGGGAGCACCGCAGCGCCTGCCGGGACGGCATCCAACAGCTTACAGAAAAGGGAATCCACTACCTGCAAAAAATGAGGAGGACTACATGAGAACAAGCCGTACCAGCGCCTATCAGGAAATGATGATCAACAGCAAGTTTCTGGAAGTCCCCCGTGGCAGCTACCAGCGGGAGCTGAACATCCACCGGGTGCGCAAGATCGCAGCAGCGTTTGACCCCCGGCTGCTCAACCCGCCCAAGGTCAGCTACCGCAGCGGCCGCTACTATGTGTTTGACGGCCAGCATACTATCGCAGTCCTCAAGCTGCTCAATGGAGGCAAAGACCTGATGGTCCGCTGCATCGTGTACACAGGCATGACCGAGAGCGAAGAAGCCCTGCTCTTTGCCCAGCAGACCGGCGAATCTGCCAGGCTGACACCCGGCGATAAAATGCGCGCCATGATCTACGGCGGCGACCCGGAATGTATGGCCTTCCTGAAGGCCACGGAATCGGTGGGGTTGAAGCTGGACTATGCTCAGCGCCGCGGAAAGTATCGTCTTGGCTGCATCGGCACTGCATTCGAGGAGTTCAAGCGGGTGGGAGCCGACCTTTATAAAGAGGCCCTGTCTATGATCGTGGCCGCCTGGCATGGCGACCCTGAGTCCCTGCGGGCCGAAACGGTTCAGAGCGTGATCCGCTTTATCGAGCTGTACCACGACGAGTACGACTCCCGCCGTCTTATCACTCGCCTGCACAAGACCGACCCGTTGACCATCTACCGGGAAGGGCGGGCCATGGGTGTCAACATGGCCGGGTACAAGAAGTATCTCTATCAGGTCTACTGCATTTACAACGGGAGCAGCAAAAAGAAAGTGCTGCCCATGAAGTTCTAAATTATTGCTTTTACCCTTTGAGCGGACGCTGCCCGCAGGCTGTGGGCAGCGTCTTACATAAAAATATACAAAGGGGGTATGTTGCTTGATTCCTAAAAACTGGCGATATATACGGGGAGACATCTACTACGCCAATATGGAACCCCATGTTGGCTCGGAGCAAGGCGGGGAGCGGCCGGTGGTGGTGCTGCAGAATGATATGGGCAACAAGCATTCGTCCACGCTCATTATTGCTACCCTTACATCCAAGGTGGATAAGAAGCTAAACCTGCCGACTCACGTTTTGCTTGACCAAAATCCGGGGTTGAAAGTCCCTTCTATCGTACAGTTAGAGCAAATCTTCACCATCGACAAACGCCGTGTGCAGCGGTTTGCCGGTCAGACTAGCAGCGAGGAAATGGACCGGATCGAAGCGGCGTTGAAAATCAGCTTGGGAATGAATTTATCTTCTAATAAAGTATGAGGACGCTTTTATGATGACGCATCGAGAGGCTTATCGCGTTATGCTGCAAGGCTACCCGGACGTTCTCAACATTGAACAAATGTGCGAGATTTTGAAAATCAGCACCAAAACCGGGTATCGGCTTTTGAAAGATGGACAAATCCAGAATCTAAAGATAGGCCGTTCTTACCGGATTCCCAAAGCACATTTGGTAGCCTACTTAATTCAATTTGACCCCAGCATAGTGCAGGCATGACATCCTTGTCATCTTTCCGGCTGCTGGCTATACTAAAGATGTCAGCAGCAGAAGCCTGACTCGTGGGGTAGATTGAAAGGAGGACCACTCATGGTAGCAGGACATCTGCAAGAAAAATACGGCATCTTTTATATCGTCTTGAGCTATAAAGACAGCAACGGCAAAAGAAAGGTAAAATGGGAATCCACTGGCCTGCCTGTCAAGAAAAACAAGAAGAAGGCCGAAGCACTTCTTCTGGAACGGCGGCGGACCTTTGTTCCACCGCAGGAACAGGCAGAAGTCAAGCTGGATGACCAGATCCTTTTTTCAGACTTTCTGGTGAAATGGCTGGAGATCGCCAAGAACTCTGTTCAGCTCACTACTTATGCAAGCTACCAGACTATGATCCAGAATGTGATCGCGCCCTACTTCCGAAAGAAAGGCATCCGGCTGGTGGATTTGAAAGCAGTTGACTTACAGGAGTTTTATACAAAGCAGTTGGAGCGGGTCTGCGCCAACTCGGTGATTCACTATCATGCGGCCATTCACAAGGCTTTGAAATACGCAGTTAAAATCGACCTGATCCCTGCCAACCCGGCAGATAAGGTCGAGCGTCCCAAGAAAAACGAGTTCCGGGGGAACTTTTACAGCGCAGAGGAGATCAATCTTCTTTTGGAAGCGGTTCGCGGAACTAAGCTGGAAATCCCGGTTCTGATGGGAGCCTTTTACGGGCTGCGCCGAAGCGAAGTCCTGGGCCTGAAATGGGGCGCCATTGATTTTGAAGCCAACACACTGGAGATCCGGCATATTTTGACCCAGGCGTATCTGGACGGAAAAAAGGTCCTGGTTCAGGCTGACCGGGCCAAGAACAAATCCAGCCTCCGCACCCTGCCTCTGGTTCCGCAGATTCGGGACCGTCTGCTGGAACTTAAAGGTCAGCAGGAAACCTACCGGAAACTGTGCGGTCGGTGCTACAACAAAGAGTATCTCGGCTATCTTTGCGTAGATGAGGTAGGCAACATCTTCCGCCCCAACTACATCTCAGAGGCATTCCCTAGATTTCTCAAAGCCAATGGGATGCGTCCCATTCGCTTCCATGACCTTCGCCACTCCTGCGCCAGCCTGCTCCTGTCCAATGGCGTTCCCATGAAGCAGATTCAGGAATGGCTGGGTCACAGCGATTTCTCCACCACCGCCAACATCTATGCGCATCTGGATTACAGTTCCAAGCTCTCTTCTGCGCAGGCGATGGCCGCCAGCCTCAGCCTGGGCGATGTCTCCTGACTCTGCACAGGGTACAAATCTTGTGCGGTGCGCCGGCAAAAAAGAGGGGACAGATGAATCAAAATTCACCTGTCCCCTCGGTTTGGCGGAGCAGCAGGGATTTGAACCCTGGCAACCTTACGGTTCTACGAGATTTCGAGTCACGCCTCTTCGACCACTTGAGTACTGCTCCAGATATGAAATTGTAAAACGCTGAAAAACATTTGGGAAGATATGCAGGGAAGATATTCTCTCTCCCGGCACGCGGCCACTCTCGAAAAGCGGCTTCACTCCTAGGCCTTTTGAGATTTGCCTTCCAAAAATCCGAACGGATTTCGAGTCACGCCTCTTCGACCACTTGAGTACTCCTCCAACTGTATTTGGTTTTGCAGCTTTTCTATTATAGCAAAAACCCGCCCCGGCGTCAACTGCCAGAGCGGGTTTTGATGGCATTTTTTGCGGCGGGCCCTCACTTGCCGGCCAGCAGGATGGCCAGGACGGCTTTCTGGACGTGGAGGCGGTTCTCCGCCTCGGTGAAGATCTCGTCCGCGTGGGCCTCAAAGACGGCGTTGGAGATCTCCTCGCCCCGGTGGGCGGGCAGGCAGTGCAGGACCATGCAGCCGGGCTTTGCGCCCTCCAGCAGGGCGCCGGTCAGCTGGTAGCCCTGGAAGTCCCGCATCCGGCGCTCGGCCTCCCCGCCGGCGGCGTTGTTCCAGACGGCGGTGACCACCACGTCGGCGTCCCGGACCCCCTCCCGGGGGTCGTCCAGCAGCCGGAACGCCGGGCCGTAGGGCTGGGCAAAGGCCAGCACGTCGGCCGCGGGGCGGTAGGCGGGCGGGCAGACGCAGGTCACCTGCATCCCAGCCAGGAGCCCCCCGGCGATCAGGCTGTTGGCCATGTTGTTGCCGTCCCCCACAAAGCAGAGCTTCTGCCCTTCCAGGGGGCCGCGGCGCTCCCGGATGGTCATCAGGTCGGCCAGCACCTGGCAGGGGTGGGCGTAGTCGGTCAGGCCGTTGATGACCGGCACCCCGGCGTAGGCGGCCAGCTCCTCCAGGTCGCGCTGGCGGTAGGTGCGCCAGACGATGCAGTCGTAGTACCGGCCCAGCACCCGGGCGGTGTCCCGCAAAGGCTCGCCCCGGCTGGCCTGCAGCTCGGTGGCGGCGTTCATGTAGCTGCCCAGGCCCCCCAGCTGGAACACCCCCACCTCAAAGCTGGTGCGGGTGCGGGTGGAAGTCTTGGAGAACATCAGCGCCACGCTCTTGCCCGCCAGCAGCGGCGGGGTGCCGCCGGCCTTCTGGGCGGCCTTCAGCTCCACGGCCACGTCCAGGATGTGGTACAGCTCCTCCCGGGTCAGGTCGTTCATTTTCAGCAGATGCTTCATGGCTGGCCTCCCGGTGTCACGGGCGGAGCGGGTCCATCCCGCACAGCACTTCGTCCAGGATCACCAGCGCCCGCTCGATGTCGTGGGCGGTGACCACCAGGGGCGGCAGCAGCCGCAGCCGGGTCTTGGCGGTCAGGACCAGCAGCCCCCGCTCCCGGCAGGCGGCCAGCACGTCCGACGCCTGGATGCCGTCCTCGAACTGGACCCCCAGCATCAGACCCAGGCCCGACACACCGGTGACATGGGGCAGCTTTTCCAGCCCGGCCCGCAGCTGGGCGCCGTGCTCCCGCACGCCGGCCAGGAACCGCTCGTCCAGGCGGCCCATCACCACGTTGGCCCCGGCGCAGACCACCGGGTTGCCCCCGAAGGTGGAGCCGTGGCTCCCGGGCCCCATCCCGGCGGCTACCTTGTCGCTGACCAGCACCGCGCCGATGGGCAGGCCGCCCCCCAGCCCCTTGGCCAGGGTGACGATGTCGGGGCGCAGGTTGTACTGCTCGCAGGCCAGGAAGGTGCCGGTGCGGCCCACGCCGGTCTGCACCTCGTCCACGATCAGGCACAGGTCTTTTTCGTCGCAGAGGGCGCGCACCTCCTGCACGAACAGGGGGTCCAGGGCCACCACGCCCCCCTCGCCCTGCACCAGCTCCAGCATGACGGCGCAGGTGTGGGCGTCCACCAGTTTGGTCAGGCGGTCGATGTCCCCGGCGGGGGCATAGACGAACCCCTCGTTGAAGGGCCCGAAGTACTGGTGGAAGCCGTCCTGCCCGGTGGCGGTCAGGGTGGCCAGGGTGCGCCCGTGGAAGCTGTTGACCAGGGTGATGACGGTGCTGCGGCCCTCGCCGTAGTGGTCAAAGCTGTATTTGCGGGCGGCCTTGATGGCGCCCTCGTTGGCCTCGGCCCCCGAGTTGGCGAAGAATACCTTGCTCATGCCGGTGCGGCGGCACAGGGCCTTGGCCAGCTTGGAGCAGGGAGCGGTGTAGTAGAGGTTGGAGGTGTGCTGCAGCTTGTGGGCCTGGCGGGAGACGGCCTCGGCCCACTCCAGATCGCAGTAGCCCAGGCTGTTGACCCCGATGCCGCTGGTGAAGTCCAGATAGTTCTGGCCTTCGGGGCCGTAGGCGTGGAGGCCGTGGCCTTTTTCGATGACGATGGGGTTGCGGTTGTACGTATGCAGGACGTAGTTGTTGTCCCGCGCAATGACTTTTTCAGAATCCATAGTAGTGCCTCACTGCTTGTGTCAAGACGGGATGAAAAGCCCCTTCCGGGGGATCATTCCCGGTGGCTCCTGCGGTAAAAACGGGTGCCCGACCCCCGATTGGAGAACAGCTCCAGCAGGACGGTGTGGGGGACCCGGCCGTCGATGATGACCGCCTCGTGCACCCCCTGGTAGATGGCGTCGGCCATGCCGCCGATCTTGGGGATCATGCCCCCGGCGATAATGCCGGCGGCTTTGTAGCCCTCGATCTCGCTGACCTCCACCTCGGGGATCAGGGTGCTCTCGTCGTCCTTGTCCCGCAGCAGGCCGGCGATGTCGGTCATCGATACCAGCTTTTCGGCCTTGAGGGCGATGGCGATCTGGGCGGCGGCGGTGTCGGCGTTGACGTTGTAGGGCTGGCCCAGGTCGTCCATCCCCACCGTGGCGATCACCGGGATGTAGCCCCCGTCCAGCAGGCTGGAGATCAGGGTGGTGTCCACGTGGGTGATCTCGCCCACGTAGCCCAGGCGGCTGTCCAACTCGGCGCAGCGCAGCATCTGGCCGTCCATGCCGCACAGGCCCACGCCGCGGCCCCGGAGCTTGGCCACCAGGTCCTTGTTCACCTTGCCGGCCAGCACCTGCTGGACCACCTCCATGGTGGGGCCGTCGGTCACCCGCAGGCCCCCCACAAAGCGGCTTTCGACCCCCACCTTTTTCAGCATCTCGTTGATGGCGGGGCCGCCGCCGTGCACCAGGACCACCCGCACCCCCAGCAGGGTCAGGGTGACCAGGTCGTTCATGACGGCGTCCTTCAGGGTCTCGTTGATCATGGCGTTGCCGCCGTATTTGATGACCATGGTCTTGCCATGGTATTTCTGGATGTAGGGCGTGGCCTCGGAAAAGAGGCGGGCCATTTCTTCGTTTTTCATCTTCTTGCGCCTCGCTCAGGTCCGGTAATCCCCGTTGATTTTGACGTAGTCGTAGGTCAGGTCGCAGCCCCAGGCCTTGGCGCTGGCGCTGCCCAGGCCCATGTCCACCCGCACCAGGATGTCGTGCTCGGCCAGGACTTTGGCGGCCTCTTCCTCGCTGTAGGGGTGGTAGGCCGCGTTTTCGCAGACGTAGACTTCGCCCGCCGCGCTGGACAGCCAGACGCGGACCTTGTCGATGGAGAAATCCCCCGGGGTGTAGCCGATGGCGCAGAGGATGCGGCCCCAGTTGGCGTCCCGGCCAAAGACCGCCGCCTTGAACAGGTTGGAGCAGACCACGCTGCGGGAGACCGCCCGGGCGGTCTGCAGGTCGGGGGCGCCGGTCACCTGGCAGGTGATGAGATGGGTGGCGCCCTCGCCGTCCCCGGCGTGCTCGGCGCACATGTGCTCGGCAATGGCGGTCAGGGCGTCCACAAAGGCGTCGTAGTCGGGGCCCTCGGCCTCGATGGGCACGTTGCCCGCCAGCCCCGACGCCAGGATGAGGAGGGTATCGTTGGTGGACGTGTCCAGGTCCACGCTCATCTGGTTGTAGGTGCCGGGCACCACCTGGCGCAGGGCCTTTTGCAGCATGGCGGGGCTGACGGCGGCGTCGGTGGTGTAAAAGGCCAGCATGGTGGCCATGTTGGGTGCGATCATCCCGCTGCCCTTGCCGATGGCCCCCAGGGTGCAGGGCACGCCCCCCAGCTGGAAGCGGATGGCGTACTCCTTGGGGTGGGTGTCGGTGGTCATGATGGCGGTGGCGGCGTCGGCGCTGCCCTCGGCGGTGTGGGCCAGTTTGGCCGCCGCCGCCGGGATGCCCGTGGCAAAGGGGTCGATGGTCATGGGCTGGCCGATGACGCCGGTGGAGGAGGGCAGGACGTCCCCGGCCGGGATGCCCAGGGCCTCGCCGGCCAGGCGGCAGCATTCCTCAGCCAGGTCCACCCCGTTGGCGGCGCAGGTGTTGGCGTTGCCGCTGTTGACCAGGATGGCCTGGGCATAGCCGTCGGCCAGGTGGGCCCGGTCCACCTTGATGGGTGCGCCGCAGACCTTGTTGGTGGTGTAGACCCCCGCCGCCGCGCAGCGGACGTCGGCCTTGATGAGGGCCAGGTCATACTTGGAGTGGTTGCGGCGGATGCCGCAGTGGACCCCCGCCGCCGCAAAGCCTTGGGGGGCGCACACGCCGCCGGTGACTTCCTGATACTGCATACGATACGTTCCTCCTGTCTGTTCCCCTCTCCGACGCAGGGGAGGGCAAGGTGCATTGTGTTTGTTCTGCAAGGCCGTGCCCCGTGGGGCGGGGGCTTATTCCAGCCCGGCGGTCTCTTCCAGCCCCAGCATCAGGTTCATGCACTGGACCGCCGCCCCCGAAGAGCCCTTGCCCAGATTGTCGAACAGGGAGATCAGCAGCATCTGGCTGCCGTCGGGGCTGGCGGTGCAGTACAGTTCCATCCGGTCGGAGCCCTGCAGGGCCCCGGCGGCCAGCATCCCGTCCGCGGGCAGCTGGCCCAGGGGATGGACGGTGAACTGGGGCTCGCCGGCGTAATAGCCGGCCAGGGCCTGGGCGATCTGCGCCGGGGCGACGCCGGGCAGCAGGTCCATCCGCAGGGGGACGGTGACCTCCATGCCGGAATAGTAGTCGTCCACGATGGGGCAGAACACCGGCGGGGCCGCCAGGCCGGACACCGCCTGCATCTCGGGCAGGTGCTTGTGGTGCAGGGTCAGGCCATAGGCCCGGGGGGTGCTGTAGAGGGCGGGGCGGCCGCCGTCCTCGTATTCGGCGATCATTTTTTTGCCGCCGCCGGAATAGCCGGTCAGGCTGTGGCAGGTGAAGGGGTAGTCCGCCGGGACCAGCCCCAGCTCCACCAGGGGCCGGGCCAGGGCGATGAAGCCCGAAGCATGGCACCCGGGCACCGCCACCCGGCTGGCGGCGCGGATGGCTTCCCGCTGGCCATGCAGCTCGGGGAAGCCGTACACCCACCCCGGCGCGGTGCGGAAGGCGGTGGAGGTGTCCAGCACCTTGACCTGCCCGCCGATCCGGGGCAGGATCTCCCGGGAGGCGGCGTCGGGCAGGCAGAGGAAAGCAAGGTCCGCCGCATTGATGACCTCGGCCCGGGTCTCCAGGTCCTTGCGGCCGGCCTCGGGGATGGAGAGCAGCTCCAGCTCGGGCCGGCGGGCCAGCCGCTCGGCGATCCGCAGGCCGGTGGTCCCGGAGGAGCCGTCGATGAATACCTTGCAGCTCATGCTTTGGCCTCCTCTTCCCAGGCGTCCAGGGCAGCCAGGGCCTGGGCGATCTGGGCCTTGACGCTGGCGGCGCTGGGGCCGCCGTAGCTGGTGCGGCCCTCGCAGCAGTTGACCAGGTCGATGGCCTGGTACACGTCCTGCCCGAACAGGGGGCTGTAGTTCTGGAACTCGGCCAGGGTGAGCTCTTCCAGCACCTTGCCGGCGGCGATGCAGTCGGCCACCATCTGGCCGGTCAGCTTGTAGGCGTCCCGGAAGGGCATCCCCTTCTTGGTCAGGTAGTCGGCGCAGTCGGTGGCGTTGATAAAGCCGGCCGCCGCCGCCCGGCGCATGTTGGCGGGCAGGGTGCGCATGGTCTCCAGCATGGGGGTGATGGTGGTCAGGCAGAGGGCCAGGGTGTCCACCGCGTCAAAGATGGCCTCCTTGTCCTCCTGCATATCCTTGTTGTAGGCCAGGGGCAGGCCCTTCATCATGACCAGCAGGGTGTTCAGGTCGCCGTAGACCCGGCCGGTCTTGCCCCGGATCAGCTCGGTGACGTCGGGGTTTTTCTTCTGGGGCATGATGGACGAGCCGGTGGTGAAGGCGTCGTCCAGCTCGATGAACTTGAACTCCCAGCTGCACCAGAGGATGATCTCCTCCGACAGGCGGGACAGGTGCATCATGCAGGTGGAGATGGCCGCCGCCAGCTCGATGCAGAAATCCCGGTCGGACACGCCGTCCATGCTGTTGGGGCAGGGGGCGGCAAAGCCCAGCTTTTCGGCGGTAAAGGCCCGGTCCAGGGGATAGGTGGTGCCGGCCAGGGCGCCCGAGCCCAGGGGGCACTGGCTGTCCATCCGGCGGGTGGCGTCCACAAAGCGGCCCAGGTCCCGCAGCAGCATCCAGGCATAGGCCATCAGGGCGTGGCCGAAGGTGACCGGCTGGGCCCGCTGCAGGTGGGTGTAGCCGGGCATCACCGAGGCGGTGTTCTCCCCGGCCTTCCGGCAGATGACCCGGACCAGGTCCGCGACCAGCTGCTGCAGGCGGAGGCTTTCGTCCCGCAGGGTGAGGCGGATGTCCAGGGCGACCTGGTCGTTGCGGCTGCGGCCGGTGTGCAGCCGCTTGCCGGCGTCCCCGATGCGGGCGGTCAGGGTCTGCTCCACAAAGGTATGTACGTCCTCGGCGGCGGGGTCGATCTCCAGCCGGCCGGCGGCCAGGTCGTCGGCGATGGAGGCCAGCCCGCCCAGGATGGCCTCGCAGTCGGCCTCCGGGATGATGCCCTGCCGGGCCAGCATGGCGGCGTGGACGCCGCTGCCCTTCATGTCCTGGGCGATCATCCGCTGGTCGAACCGGATGGAGGAATTGAAATCGTTCACGCGGGAATCCACCGCTTTGGAAAAGCGGCCTTTCCAGAGTTGTTCAGCCATGACAGGCTCCTTTCAAAAACAAAGGGCGGTTCCGGTCCGTCCAGGCGGAAAGCCCCCTCGAGCGCATTGCGCCGGGTGAAACGGCAAAGCCGCCGCAAGAAACGTGTCCTGCGGCGGTGCCGCCGGCATGGCTGCCGGTTGTTGTTGACCTCTGCCCGGAAAGTGTGAGGCTGCGGACAGAGGGGAGGAAAGCGGAGATCAGTCCTTGGGCCACTTCTTGGACAGCTTGGCCCGCTCTTTGATGGACAGGCCGAACAGGTTGATGAACCCGGCGGAATCGGCCTGGTCGTAGTCGTCGTCCTCGCCGAAGGAGGCGGTCTGCTCGTCGTACAGGGTGTAGGGCGAGGTGACGCCGGCGTTGATCATGTTGCCCTTGTACAGCTTGAGCTTGACGTCGCCGGTGACGGTCTTTTCCAGGCTGTCGGCAAAGGCGTCCAGGGCCTCCCGCAGGGGGGTGAACCACTGGCCGTTGTAGACGATGTCGGCGTACTTCTGGGCCAGCTGGGCCTTGAAGTGGGCGCTCTCCTTGTCCAGGGTGATGGTCTCCAGGACGTTGATGGCCTTGTAGAGGATGGCGCCGCCGGGGGTCTCGTAGACGCCGCGGCTCTTCATGCCCACCAGGCGGTTCTCGACGATGTCCAACAGGCCGATGCCGTTCTCGCCGCCCACCTTGTTCAGGTATTCCACCAGCTCCACGGCGCCCATCTCCTTGCCGTCCACGGCGGTGGGGATGCCCTTTTCAAAGTGGATGGTCACATAGGTGGGCACGTCGGGGGCCTGCTCGGGGCTGACGCCCAGCTCCAGGAAGCCGGGCTTGTTGTACTGGGGCTCGTTGGCGGGGTTTTCCAGGTCCATGCCCTCGTGGGACAGGTGCCAGAGGTTCTTGTCCTTGGAGTAGTTGGTCTCGCGGCTGATGCGCAGGGGGATGTGGTGGGCCTCGGCGTAGTCGATCTCCTCGTCGCGGCTCTTGATGTCCCACTCGCGCCAGGGGGCGATGATGGCCATATCGGGGCAGAAGGCCTTCAGGGTCAGCTCAAAGCGGACCTGGTCGTTGCCCTTGCCGGTGCAGCCGTGGCAGATGGCGTCGGCGCCCTCCTGGATGGCGATGTCGGCCAGGGCCTTGGCGATGCAGGGCCGGGCAAACGAGGTGCCCAGCAGATAGTCCTCGTACTTGGCGCCGAACTTCAGGGTGGGGAAGATGTAATTTTCGACAAAGTCCTTTTTCAGGTCCAGCACATACAGCTTGGACGCGCCGGTCTTTTTGGCCTTTTCTTCCAGGCCGTCCAGCTCGGTGCCCTGGCCCACGTCGCCCGACACGGCGATGACCTCGCAGTTGTTGTAGTTTTCTTTCAGCCAGGGGATGATGATGGAGGTATCCAGCCCACCGGAATAGGCCAGTACGACCTTTTTGATGTCTTGCTTTTTCTTCATGACGGTTCGCTCCTTTTTCGCCGTTTGGCGGGTTTCACACTTTCTGCCGCACGCCCTGTTGGTGCGGTCCTGCGCGCCGTTTTGCGCGTCTGTCCCTATTATACCCGCCGGCGCGCGAGCGTCAATGCGGAAAAATGCCAAACCTTTTCCGGTTTGCGGGGCGGTTTTGAGGCACTTTGTATTTTTATGCAATTTAAGCTGAATATAATGCAAATATATTCACTCAAAGCCCGAAAAACCCCCGCGCTCCACAGCAGGGCGCGGGGGATACAGGCGAGGCCAGGGATCAAAACCCGGTGGTCACGTCGCGGTATATTTTTTCAAAACGGCGGCCACTTCCGCGTCCTCCAGGCGGAAGCGGACGGGGGTGGGGGCGGCGCGGCCCCGGCGCAGGGGCAGCCACCAGATGGACATCCCGCCCCAGCGGCCGAACTTGTAGCCGGTGTGGGGCTGGCGGCCCACGCAGACAAAGCCGAACTTGGCGTGAAAGCGCTCGCTGGCGGGGTTGGGGTCGGCCAGCAGGGCGTAGACGTTCCAGTAGCCCTGCATCCGCAGCAGCTCCAGCAGGGCCCCGTACAGGGCTTTGCCCACGCCCGCCGAGCAGGCGTCGGGGGCGCAGTAGATGGTGCTTTCGACATCCCAGTCAAAGGCTTCCCGGGGGTGGTACCGGTGGGCGCAGGCGAAGCCCAGCAGGCGGCCGTCCCCGTCCCGGGCCAGCAGCAGGGGGGCGCGGGCCAGGGTGTCCTCCACCCAGGCCTGGTATTCGGGCAGGGTGGAGGGGGTGATCTGGTAGGTGGCGGTCCGGTTCAGGACGTACCAGTTGTACAGCCGCAGGATCTCGGCGGCGTCGGCCCGGGTGGCCATGGACAGCCGGGGCTGCATCCGCCCGGCCCACGCGGCGCAGAGGGCCTCTTTTTCGGCCTTGGGCAGCTTTTTCAGGGCGGCCTCCCGCCGCAGCGCCGCCGGCTTGTCGGCGCAGGGCTCCAGATAGGCCATGCCCACCGCGTGGAACGCCCGGGTGACCCGGGCGCCCCGGCCGGTCTTGTGGGCGTGGAGGCGGGCGGCGGGGTCGGTGGTCCAGCCGGTGTAGAGCTGGCCCCCTTCGCACCGGACCATATAGACGTAGGCGGGGGCCATCAGGTCATGATCTTCCATTGTTTCCGTTGTACTTGAGCACCAGCCGGCAGGCGGCCACGGCGGTCTGCTTGTCGGCGGCGGTGATGAGGAAGCGGCTTGCGTGGCAGAAGCTGATGCCGGCCAGGCCGCTGCGGGCCTCGATGACCTCCTGGGGCTGGCCCGCCCAGGAGGCGGGGAAGGGCAGCTTGGGCTTCTTGGTCCGGTGGTCGGTGACGCACTGGGCGCTCCAGCCGCCCCGCTGGCTGGGATATACCACGAACAAAGCGTCGGTCTTGTACAGGCCGTTTTTCCAGGGCAGGTAGCAGGGCAGGACCACGATGCCGTCCCGGGAGGCGGCGTAGGCGGCCCGGACCTTTTCGTCCGCCCGGTTGACGGCGTTGGCCGCCTCGATCTGCCGGGTCAGGATCTGTTTGGCCACCGCCACCGCCTCGAAAAACCGGCTGTCGGCGCTGTCGGCCGAGTCCCAGGCGGGGTTGAAAAAGCCGATGGCGTCGCACAGGCTGTTGGGCTCGCCGGTGTTGTCGTTCAGGTCCAGGGGCTGGACGAAGTTTTCGTCGATCAGGCGGGCCTGCCGCTCGCCCACCAGGCCGGGGCCCAGCACCCGCCACAGCAGCCCGAAGGCCGCGTAGGGCACCCCGTTGGCCCGGGTCTGGCGCGGCTCGCGGTGATGGTCGAACATCCCGTCCCCGATGTCGTAGACGATGCCGTCGAAGTGATCCGGCACCACAAAGCCCCGCGTCACCTGGATGTCGGGACGCAGGATCTGCAAAAGCGCGGTGGCAAACACATCGTCGGCGTGGAACTTGCCGGCATGGGTAAAGCCGCGGGCTGGTATCTTCATAGTAAGCGCACCTCTTGCCTTGTAAATGAATGTGTCCGTAACAGTATACCACACTTTGGGCGGGCGTGCAAAGTGCCGGGGCCACGGTGTGAAATTGCTGCCGCCCCATTGACACCGCCGGCTTGGCGTGGTATCCTTGTAGCGTACTTGTAATACAGGTATACAAAACAATGCGCGGCGCCGGCCTCCGCACAGGGCGGGGCGGCGGGCGCAGACGGGAGGCTTCTATGTCCATTTTTCAAAAACCCAGCCGCCACCAGTTCATCGTGACCAGCTGCGTGCTGGTGTGGATCTTTATCGTCAACGTGGCGGCCATCGCCCTGGGGATCGCCGGCTGGCCCCTTTTCTTCGTCACCATCTTTTTCTTTGCCCTGGGGGCGGATATGAAAACCGTCCCCTCCATCTTTGCGGGGGGCACGCTGGGGCTGATCGCGGCGCTGGGGCTCCATGCGGGCACCTTTGGCCTGGCGCCCTCGCTGGGGCTGCTGGGGGCCTTCTCGGTCAGCATCGCCATCGTGCTGGCGGTCATCATCCTGGGCGGCACCGTCTGCCCGGTGGCCTGCAACAACGTGGCCTTTGCCTACCTGACGGTGGCCACCGTCAACTTTGAGGCCATCACCCCCGCCCTGATCGGGTATCAGATGGCGGTGTTCTGGGTGGGCGGCGCCATCATCCTGGGTGGGTCCCTGGCGGCGGCCGCGATCGGCGGCAAGATCGCCGGCGCCGGCGCCCACGCGCCCGAGGCCGTGGCCAAGGAAGAATAAACCCCGCCCCGCCTCCCAGGCGGGACGCGGTGCATCATTGTAAATTTCAGCGCCGGATGTTACAATAAGGTCAACCATCTTACAAAGGAGCGTCCGACGATGTCCATCAAAAAAGTTGTCAAGAGCAGCGTCAGCCAGCAGGTCTTTGACCAGCTGCGGGAGCAGATCCTGTCCGGCAGCTGGAAGCCCGGCGACAAGCTGCCCTCGGAAAACGAGCTGGCCGCCCAGTTCGGGGTCAGCCGGGTGACGGTGCGCAACGCCCTGCAGCGGCTCAGCGGCCTGGGGCTGCTGGAGACCCGCTTCGGCGAGGGGTCCTTCATCCGGGGGCCCGGGTCCGGGGCCGCCCTGAACCAGCTGGTGCCCATGCTCTACCTGGGGCGGGAGACCCTGCGGGATATCCTGACCTTCCGCAGCATGGTGGAGGGCCCGATCTGCGAGATCGCCTGCCGCCGGGCCACCGACCGGGAGATCGCCGGGCTGCGGGAGCAGCTGGAGCAGATGGAGCGGGCGGAAGGGGATATGGCCGCCTTTGCCCGGCTGGACAGCGCGTTTCACGGCATGGTGGCGCGGCTGACCCGCAGCAGCATGATGCAGCAGATCTACCAGATCATTGACGACGCCATGCAGTCGGCCTACCGGGAGAACGTCCGACGCCAGAGCGTCCAGGTGGCCCTGCACTGGTACCGGGAGATGCTGGCCGCCTTCGAGGCGCGGGATTCGGCCCGGGCCCGCCGCGCCATGGAGCAGGCCCTGGCCCAGACCTTCTGGATCTCCACCGTCTACCAGAACGTCCTCAACATGGAGACCGCCTGGCCCGGCCGGGTGGCCGTCCGCTGGTACGACGAGGCCGCCGGCTGCGTCCGGGAGGTCCGCTACCGGGACTACGCCGCCGACATCCGCCGGATGGTGGGCTATCTGCAGCGGAACGTGCCCGGGGTCCGGGGGCGTCACATCGGGCTGCTGGCCCGCAGCGGCTATCCCTACGCGGTGGCCCTCTTCGGGTGCATCCTGGCGGGGGCGGTGGCCGTCCCCCTCAACTACGAAAAAAGCTGGGCCGAGCTTTCGGACGAGGTGGCCCGGGCCGGGGCGGACTGCCTGCTGGCCGACGGCCTGTACCGGCAGCGGGAGCCGGCCTTTGCGCAGTACGGCGGCCGGGTGCTGGACATCGGCGCCTTTGCCGGCTGCACCGAGCTGGCCGAGCTGGCCGAGTGCCCCGACCAGGACGCGCTGGCCATCATCCTCTTCACCTCCGACACCGCCGGCCGCAGCAAGGGGGTCATGCTCAGCCAGCGCAATCTGTTCGCCCCCATGCGGCTGTTCACCGAGCCGTTCGGCACCGTGCGCCAGCAGTTCGGCCTGGGCGAGGACTATCAGTTCTCGGCCTTCAACGTGCTGCCCCTGTTCCACGTCGCGGCCCTGACCAGCCTGATCTCCTGGAGCATCAGCGGCAACGCCGTCAATTTCTGCACCGACCTGCGGCGCTTTTACCGGGACCTGGCCGCCATGCCCAGCGACGTCATGGCGGTGGTGCCCACCCTGCTCAAGTCCATCCACCACGATGTGGCCAAGGGCAAGGCGGCCCGCCTGGGTAAGCTGCGCATCTTCACCTGCGGGGCCGCCACCTATGACCCCCAGATGCTGGCCGACCTGATCGACCACGGCTTTACCATCATCCAGACCTACGGCCTGACCGAGACGGTGGGGGACGGCGGCTGGAACAGCGCCCAGGACCGGGCCCACCTGGCGTCGGTGGGCCTGCGGGACCCCGACATGGAGTACCGCCTGGAGGACGGCGAGCTGTGCATGAAAGGGGAGGCCGTCATGCTGGGCTACTACAACGACCCCGAGGCCACCGCCGCCGTCCTGCGGGACGGGTGGTTCCACACCGGGGACCTGGCCCGCATCGACGAGGACGGCTATATCTACCTGACCGGCCGCAAAAACAACCTGATGATCCTGCCCAGCGGCGAAAACGTCAGCCCCGAAGAGCTGGAGGCCCTGCTGGGCAAGATCCCCGCCGTGCGGGAGGTGCTGGTGCGCCAGAAAGACGGCCGCATCTGCGCCTGTATTTCCTGCCTGCCCGCCTCCCGGGACCAGGTGCGGGCTTTTATCCATGCCACCAACCGCACGCTGCCGCTGTACAAGCGGATCGCGGCGGTGGAATTTACCGATCAACCGCTGCCGCGCAACGCGCTGGGCAAGATCCAGAGGGACTGACCGCCCCCTTGTTCCGTCCTGCCCGCGGCCCGGCGGCGCAGCGTCTGCAAGACGGAAAGGAACACTATGGCTAAGATCACGATCCCTGTTTCGACCATTTACCAGCTGGTCCTCCGGATGGAGAGCCACTATGCCGACCGCATCGCCATCCGCTACTACGACGAGGCCCTGGAAGGGGTGCGGGAGATCCCCTACCGGCAGTACGCCCACGACATCCGCTGCCAGGTAGCGGCGCTGCAGGCCGCCGTCCCCGACATTGAGGGCAAGCGGGTCTGCGTGCTGGCCGCCAACAGCTACGACTACGCCGTCAGCATTTTTGCCACCATCCTCACCGGGGCCGTGCTGGTCCCCCTCAACCTGCAAAAGAGCTGGGAGGACATCCGCTATGAGCTGGACCTGGTGGAAGCCAGCGCCGTCCTCCATGACGGCCGCTATCTTGAGCGGGAGCCCGCGATTGGCGGGGCGTATGGGGACAGGATGCTGCCCATCGACGGCTACAAGGAATATCCCCCCGCCGAGATCCACGAGTGCAAAGACCGGGAAGCCCTGATGGCCATCATGTTCACTTCGGGCACCACCGGCCACAGCAAGGGGGTCATGCTCAGCCAGAAGAACCTGTTTGCCCCCATGCCGGCCTACTGCGATCCCTTCCGGGTCATGCTGGAGGAGATGGGGGTGGACCACTACGACTTCTGCCACTTTACCATCCTGCCCATGTTCCACATCGCGGCCTTCACCTGCCTGGTCAGCTGGGCCATCATGGGCATGGCCCACAACCTCTGCCCCGACCTGCGCAACTTCTACCGCGACCTGGAGCTGATGCCCAGCGACACCATGGCCGCCGTGCCGGTCATCCTGCAGAGCATCCACCGGGATGTGATGCGGGGCCGCAGGGACCGCTACGGCCGGCTGCGCATCCTGACCTGCGGCGCGGCCGCCTGCTCGGCCCAGCAGATGCTGGACCTGATGCACAACGGCTTTTTCATCATGCAGATGTACGGCCTGACCGAGACGGCGGGCGACGGCACCTGGAACAACGACCAGAGCGCGGCCCACATGGCCTCGGTGGGGGTGGGCGACGAGCCCATCTGCCAGTACTCCATCCAGGAAGGGGAGCTGTGCATCAAGGGCGACCCCGTCATGATGGGCTACTACAAGGAGCCGGAGCTCACCGCCGAGGTGCTGGACGCCGGCGGCTGGTTCCACACCGGGGACCTGGTCCGCAAGGACGAGGACGGCTACTACTACATCACCGGCCGCAAGAAGAACCTCATCATCCTGGCCAGCGGCGAGAACGTCAGCCCCGAAGAGCTGGAAAAGATCCTCTACGCCTGCGAAGGGGTCGAGGAGTGCCTGGTCAAGGAGAAGGACGGCCGCATCTGTGCCGAGCTCTACTGCCCCGCCGGCAGCCAGGACAAGGTCCGGGCGTACATCACCGAGGCCAACCGCACCCTGCCCCTGTACAAGCGGATGACCGCCGTGGAGTTCCGCTCCGAGCCCTTCCCCAAGAACGCCACCGGCAAGATCGTCCGGTAAACGAACCGTAAAAACAAAAAAGATCCCCTGGCTGCCGGTTGGCGGTCAGGGGATCGTTTGCGTTAGGGTATGAGGGTATCAGTTGCAGGCCAGCACGTCCTGGTAGAACTGGTTCATTTCCTCCTCGGTGGAGAAGGTGGCCACGTACATCTGGTTGCCCATGGCGTCGGCCAGGGCGTCGGGGATGCGGTCCACCATCCGCATATGGCCCTGATACTTCTGCATGATCTGCTCGTGGCTGTACAGGAAGGGCTTGCCGTCCCGGCGGCCGGCGTAGGCGCAGTAGAAGTGCTCGCCCACCGGCATGTCGGTGCCGCCGAAAGCCACCATGTCGGCCCAGATCTTGTAGACGTTGGTGGAGCGGGAGAAGTTGATCATGTCGGGGGTGAAGCCGCCGCAGGGGCGCATGTTCACCTCCAGGGCCACGATCTTGCCCTTTTCGCCCATGCTGGGCTGGTCCTCGGTCATGCGGAAGAACTCGAAGTGGATGAACCGGCTCTTGACCCCGAAGCTCTTGACGGCGGCCCGGCCGGCGGCCCGGGTGTCGTCGGGCAGGTCCTTGACGATGTAATAGATGGAGTTGTCGTTGTTGTTGACGATGTCCATGATGGACATGGGGGTGACGTTGCCCGCCTCAAAGATGGGGTTGCCGTGGGCGTCGATGATGGCGTCGTAGCTGTTCACCTCGGCGTGGACGAACTCCTCCATGATGTAGGGGGCAAAGGGGTGCACCGCCGATTTGTAGGCCAGGAAATCCCGCAGCTCCTGGTCGGTGGACAGCTTGTAGGTGTCCGATGCGCCCACGCCGTTGTCCGGCTTGACCACCACGGGGTAGCCCACCTCGTCGATGAACTTGCGGCAGCCGTCGAAGTTGTCCACCATGTGGTAACGGGCGGTGGTGATGCCGGCCTTCTGGTAATAAGCCTTCATCTTGCTCTTGTACTTGATGCGGGGGATATCCTCCAGATGGAAGCCGGTGGTGATGTTGAAGTCGGTCCGCAGGCGGGCGTCCTGCTCCAGCCAGTATTCGTTGTTGGACTCCAGCCAGTCGATCTTGCCGTACTTGAAGGCGAAGAAAGCCACGGCGCGGTAGACTTCGTCGTAGTTCTCCAGACTGCCCACCTTGTAGTATTCGTTCAGGCTCTCCTTCAGCTCGGGCATCAGCTCGTCGTAGGGCTGGTCGCCGATGCCCAGCACGTTCATGCCGTTGTTCTGCAGCTCGTGGCAGAACTGCCAGTAGTTGGTGGGGAAGTTCGGGGAGATGAAGATAAAGTTTTTCATACAGATTCCTCCAGATTCCACGTTCGGGTGGGCGGCGTCGCATCCAGGCCGGCGGGCGCATGCCGCAGCCTGGGCGCGGGGAAACGGGCGTCAGCCCAGCAGGTAGGGCATATAGTAGATCACCTGCTGGTACCACCAGGGCCAGTCGTGGCAGACGTCGTAGCCCCACAGGTCCACCCAGACGGGGATGCCCTTCTGCTCAAAGAGCTCCTTCATCCGCCAGGTGGTGGCGGGCTGCTCCCAGTCGCCCTGGCCGCAGCAGACCACCGCTTTCTTGGCGCGGTAGTACTCCATAAAGGGGTGGTCGGTGGGGAAGTTGGCCATGTAGTCCACCGGCGAGTTGCGGTAGACCACGTCGTCGCTATAGTCTCCAAAGCCGTAGCTGGCCGTGTAGATGCCGCTGAGGGCCAGGCACCCGTCAAAGAGGTCGGGGTGGCGCAGGTAGAGGTTGAGGGCGTGGGTGGCCCCCAGGCTGCACCCAAAGGGGATGATGCCCGGCAGGGCGTCCCAGCCGTTTTTCTCCCGGGCGATGTGCTGCAGCATGGGGCCGGCCTCGTTCACGATGTAGTCCAGCCACTGCTCGTAGCGGCGGATGCGCCAGTAGGGGTCGCCCGCCTTGTCGGACCAGCTCTCCTTGTCCATGGTGTCGATGGACAGCACCATCACCTGCCCGGAATCGATCCAGGGGGCCAGGGTGCCCGCCATGTGGTAGTTTTCAAAGTCGAAGAAGCGGCCGTCCTGGCAGGGGATGAAAAGCATGGGCCGGCCGGCGTGGCCGTACAGCTTGCACTCCATCTCCCGGCCCAGGGCCGGGCTGTATTCTTTAAAATATTGGGTCTCCATCGGGGGTCCTCCTCAGTCGTTGGATTCCTGGGGGTCGTCCAGGTCGTAGAACAGCGTCTCCATCACGAAGGGCAGCTGTTTTTCCCAGCTGGCCTCGCTGTGGGTGCCGCCGGGCACGATGCGCATGGTCAGGTGGACGCCGCGGCCCATCACTTTGGCGCCGAAAGCGCCGAAGTCCCGGCGCATCCCCGCGTGGTTGCCCATCTCGCGGGAGCCGTAGTCCATGTACAGGACGGTGTCCTGGCGCACCTTGGAGCGGGCCACCAGGCTTTTCAGCTTTTCGGGCGAGACCCAGATGGAGGGCGACAGGGCCGCCGCCCGGCCGAAGATGTGGTTGTACTGGAACAAAGCGTACAGGCTCATCAGGCCGCCCATCGAGCTGCCGGCGATGAAGGTGTGCGCCCGGTCGGGCAGGGTGCGGACGTTGGCGTCCACAAAGGGCTTGAACTCCTGGATGAACCACCGCATGGTATCGTCCCCGTGGCCGTCGAAGTGGCCGAACTGCGGGTCGTCGAAGCGGTAGGGGGAATACTCGTCCAGCCGCTCGTTGTTGCGGCCGGTGTTGCACTGGAGGGCCGCCACCACCAGGGGCACCTCGTAGGTGTCCAGGAACCGCTCCATCCCCCAGCTTTTGCCGTAGGTGGCGTCCTGGTCCCAAAAGACGTTTTGGCCGTCGAACATGTACAGCACCGGATACCGGCGGTCCGGTTCGGCGTCGTAGCCGGCCGGCAGATAGAGATAGACGTCCCGCGGTTCCTCCCCGTTGACGGCGGGGTAGGGGACGCTCCATTTGTTGACCATAGCTCTCCTTTTCCGGGCGCCCGTGCAGGGGATGCAGGGCACCTATTAGTTTATCACAGTAAATTGCAGAAGTAAAGTGGGATCCAAGCAAAAATTCGATCGAAGCTGCAAAGACGAACGATGGAAAAAATCCGTCCCGCCCGCTGCCCCGGGGTGCAGATGCAAAAACTCCCGCCGTTTCTGCGGGGCGGGAGTTGGATGCGCAGGGATCAGTAGACCTTTTCCACCGGGACGATCCAGCCCTTGGTGTCGGGCAGGCGGCCCCACTGCATGCCGGTCATGGTGTCGTACAGCTTCTGGGTGACGGGGCCGATCTGGCCGTCCCCGATATAGGCGTGCTCGCCCTTCCAGACCAGTTCCTTGACGGGGGAGACCACGGCGGCGGTGCCGGTGCCAAAGACCTCCTCCAGCTTGCCCGCCCGGGCGGCGGCCATCACGTCGGCAATGGCCAGCTTGCCCTCGATCACCTCGTAGCCCCAGTCCTTCAGCAGCTCGATGCAGCTGCGGCGGGTGACGCCGGGCAGGACGGTGCCCACGGTGGCGGCGGTGTAGACCTTGCCGTCGATCTTGAACATGATGTTCATGCTGCCCACTTCTTCGACGTACTTCTTTTCCACGCCGTCCAGCCACAGCACCTGGGCATAGCCCTGCTCCTCGGCCAGCTCGCCGGCCTTGATGGAAGCGGCGTAGTTGCCGCCGCACTTGGTGAAGCCGGTCAGGCCGGGGGCGGCGCGGATGTAGTCATCTTCCACGTAGATGCGGACGGGGTTGATCCCCTCGGCGTAGTAGGCGCCGGAGGGGGAGCAGATGATGCAGAAAATGTATTCCTTGGCGGCGTGGACGCCCAGGCCCACGTCGCTGGCAAAGGCAAAGGGACGGATGTACAGGGACGCGCCGTCGGAGTGGGGGACCCAGTCGCGGTCCACGTCCACGATGGCCTTGACGGCCTGGATGTAGTCGTCCTCCGGGATGGGGGGGATGCACAGGCGGTCGGCAGAGTCCTGCATCCGCTTGGCGTTGCAGTCGGGCCGGAACAGCTGGATGGTGCCGTCCGCGGTGCGGTAAGCCTTCATGCCCTCAAAGATCTCCTGCGCGTAGTGCAGCACGGCGGTGGCGGGGTCCAGCTGGAAAGGGGCGTAGGGCACGATGCGTGCGTCGTGCCAGCCCTGGCCGGCGGTATAATTCATTACGAACATATGATCGGTGAAGATCTTGCCAAAACCGAGCTTGGATTCGTCCTCCGGCTTCGCCTTGGGTGCGGCGGTGCGGGTGATTTTGATGTCCAACATGATATTCCCTCTTTTCTCACTTGGCGCGAGAGCCTCGGAAGGCCCCCGCCCCCCGCTCTGCGCGCAGATTGCTACGCTGGGGTGTATCGGAGCGGCCAGGGCCGGGGCCGCTGCTCCTGCGCGGCCGCTGCGGCGGGCGGATGAGGGCGTCCCGGCTGGGGCTGCCGATATATCCTAATTATAATAGCAAGTGAGAATTTTACAAGAGGGGCGGCAGATATTTTCATCTTAAGGTACTGCAAGTTGCGCGGGATTGTGCTATAATGAAAAAGTAAGCCGGGCCGGTTGCCCGATCCAGACTGTCAAAAACGTCCCGTCCAGCCGACATGTGCGGATGGACGGGACACCTACAGGAAAATTTGGCGCTGAGAGTGTGCGAGCCGCCTTGCGGCGAGTGCGCGGTTCAGCACCAAATTTTGTCCCCAGGGGGATACCAGGGGGAAGGAATTTCTGTCCCGCGTATGCGGGCAGAAATGGGTTCCCCCTGGAGCGTGTCGCAAAAGCGACACGCTGAGAGGGGACGTTTGCAGAGCGATATGAGGAGATCTATGATACAAGGCGTACTGTTCGATATGGACGGCCTGATGTTTGACACCGAGCGGATGTGGGGCACCTTCTGGGCCCCGACGCTGGCGGAATTCGGGCTGTCGTATAAAGAGGGGCTGGCCGAGGCCGCCCGGGGCACGGCAGGGGACACCCTGCGGGGGGTGCTGCGCAGCTATTGCGGGCCCGACTGCCCGGCCGAAGCCATTCTGGACCGGTTCCATCAGCTGGCGGAGGAAGCCTTCCGCAAGCCGGTGCCCAAAAAGCCGGGCCTGGACGAGCTGCTGGCCTGGCTGGAGGGCCAGGGCATCCCCATGGCGGTGGTCTCGTCCAGCAGCGAGGCGGTGATCCGCCGCAATCTGGACAACTGGGGGCTGGGCCATTACTTCCAGGCCGTGGTGGCCGGCGAGATGGTCAGCCGCTCCAAGCCTGACCCCGAGGCCTTTTTGCTGGGGGCCCGGAAGCTGGGGGTGGAGCCCGCCCGCTGCCTGGTGCTGGAGGACAGCCACAACGGGGTGCGGGCCGGTGCGGCCGGCGGGTTCGTCACCGTGATGGTGCCCGACCTGATGCCGGTGACCGACGAGATGCAGGGGCTGTTTACCGCCCGTTGCGCCAGCCTGGGGGAAGTGCTGGACAAGCTCAAGGCAGGTGAACTGTAAGCCCGTGAACAAGATCAAAGCTGCTTTTTTTGACATCGACGGCACCCTGCTCAGTTTTGCCACCCGGCGGGTGCCCGCCTCCGCCGTGCGGGCCCTGGAAGGGATGCGGGCCGCGGGCATCCGGCTGTTCATCGCCAGCGGCCGGCCGCCCATGTATCTGGGCCCCCTGCGGGCGGAGCTGGACTTCCGTTTCGACGGCTATGTCCTGACCAACGGCCAGTGCTGCACCGACGCGGAGGGCGTCCCGTTCTACAACCGGGCGCTGCCCGCCGGCTCGGTGCCGGCCCTGCTGCGCTGGCTGGAGGAACACCCCGACGTGGTCTGCACCTTCTGCGAGGAGGACTATGTCTATGACAACCGCCACAGCGAGGCGGTGGACGCCCGCTGCCGCGCGTCCGGGATGGGCCTGCCCCATCACCCCATCGAGGACCCTGCCCGGGCCCTGACCCATGTCACCTACCAGCTGAACGCCTATATGCCGCCGGCCCTGGACGCCCCCTTTGCGGCGGCGGTGCCGGGGTTCCGCGCGGTGCGCTGGAACGAAGTCTTTGCGGACGTCATCCCCGCCGACGGCGGCAAGACCGAGGGCATGGCCCGGATGCTGGCCCGCTTTGGGCTGACCCCGGCGGAATCCATCGCCTTTGGGGACGGGGGCAACGACATCGAGATGCTGCGTGCCGCCGGCATCGGGGTGGCCATGGGCAACGCGGCCCCGGCCGTCCAGGCGGCGGCTGACTACGTCACCGCCAGCGTGGACGAGGACGGCATCTGGAAAGCGGTCCAGCATTTCCGGCTGCTGGAACACCGCTGAAGCCTGCGCGGCGCCCCAGGGTGATGTGGTCACAGACTTGAGGGGCAAAATCGGGTATACTAGGACCATCGGGAGAGGGAACACTCCCCGCAAACCACGAACCACAGGCCGCGCCCCGCGGCCCGCGAAACCATAGATACAAAAGGAGAGAATACCATGAAAGAGTTGAAGTTCTTCGTCTGCACCCACTGCGGCAACCTGGCCGGCATGGTCTACAGCTCGGGCGTGCCCATGATCTGCTGCGGCGAGCCCATGAAGGAGCTGGTCCCCAACACCGTTGACGCCGCCGGCGAGAAGCACAAGCCCGTCGTCTCGGTGGAGGGCAGCACCGTCACCGTCGCGGTGGGCTCGGTTGCCCACCCCATGACCGACGCCCACCTGATCCAGTGGGTGGCCCTGCAGACCGAGCAGGGCGTCCAGCGCAAGGAGCTGGCCGCCAACGCCGAGCCCAAGGCCGTCTTTGCCCTGGCCGAAGGCGACAAGCCCGTGGCTGCCTACGCCTACTGCAACCTCCACGGCCTGTGGAAGACCGAGCTGTAAGCAGCGCTTCCAGAGGACAGACCAAAGGCCCATCCAGGCGCCCGCGCAAGCGGGCGCCTTTTGTGCGTGCTCCGTCGCTGGAGGGCAGGCGCTGCAAGCGGCCCACCGGGGACCCCACCCGC